>ENA-OWPA01000357-OWPA01000357.1-bioreactor-metagenome-genome-assembly--contig:-NODE-357-length-68870-cov-12.182591_pt1 | contig 68870 bp, 57 predicted proteins | sample MGYA00238139_ERZ651803 | MGnify/ENA primary metagenome ERZ651803 (study PRJEB26909, sample SAMN07631231) | bioreactor metagenome | isolation source: Switchgrass digestor | place: USA: Dartmouth...
CTTTCTTCAGGCTTAATATAATTGTAATATAATTCCTTCAAATAGGAAAGCCTGTATATCAATTCATCATCCATTTTAATTTTTGCTGTTATACGGTTATCAAGAGATAAATATAATTCTTTATTTTCAGGAATGTCAACCCAGTCCAAAACTTCAATCAGCTTTTGAGGTGCATCCAAATCCACAGCATTAAGGCTTTGCAGCAATTGGACCAATACAGAAATCTTTTCAGGCTCCTTTGTTTGAATTTTACCACCCAGGACAAACTTATCCAACTGTACTCCCCTGATTTCCGGATAGCTTTCATCTAGTTCTGTGGCTACTTCAAGAACATAACCTTCTTCATCCATAAGCAGATAATTTCCGAAGTGGCGTATCCACGCGATTGCATTCCTCTCGGTTACAGTTATATTAACTTTGTCAGGAAACACATACTTTATTACTGCAGCCTTAACCCATGGCAGTTTTATGACATTTTCTTCGGCCATTCCCATGCGCAAATGAACAAGATGATAGAAACTGCCGCCAAGATAATTTATTGCATTCTCTCCCTTTTGTATTCCAGATGCTTCAATTATTTCTTCTGCGGTATAATTGATTGTTTCATTAACATATATATCCGACAGCAAAAGCAGCGGAGAAAACATTAAAACCGCTGCCAGGCTTCCCATGAGAATAATAAAAACAAGTATAAGCTTAACGCCCCGCTTTTTGCCGGATTTTCTGCTTAATAATATATCTATATCGCTCTTTCCAGATCTTTTCATTAGTACCCCTTATCCGTACCGGTTAAAGAATTGATTAAAACAACGGAATGTATCAGGAATAATCAAGTAAATTATAACACACACTTCATATGTCTGCAATGAAGGGACTTTCTGCGGGCAATATTTATTCACGCCTGATTTTTGCACCTATCATGCCCAAACTCTTTTCAAGTGCCTCATATCCTCTGTCAATGTGCATCACGTTATTTATAATACTTGTTCCTTCTGCAGACAGCGCAGCAATTGTTAACGCAGCTCCACCCCTTAAATCACTGGCATCAACGAAAGCACCTGTGAGCCTTTTGACACCTTTTATAACCGCCACTCTTTCCCTGACAGTAATATCGGCTCCCATTCGCATTAATTGCTCAACATACCCGTAGCGGTTTTCAAAAACAGTTTCAATAACTACACTGGTGCCTGATGCTTTTGAGAGAACAGCTACAAATTGTGGCTGCATATCGGTAGGGAATCCAGGATATGGAGAAGTACGTATCACTTCAATTGCTTTCAGATTCTGATCGGATTTTATTCTCATATTTTTGCTGTCAAGCCGCTCAATGGATACACCACAGTTTCTGAGCAAATAGGCAATTGAACTGACAGGCTCATAATCAGCCCCGGTCAAAACAAGTTCCCCGCCTGTGGCGGCTACACATGCCATATATGTTCCTGCTACAATTCTGTCCGGAATAACACTGTATGTAACATCCTTTTCTATTTCCCTGCATCCTGTAATGTGAATAACCCCTGTACCAGCACCGTATATTTCCACTCCTAAAGCCTGCAGGAAATTTTGCAGGTCCACAATTTCAGGTTCCTTCGCAGCATTCCGGATTATCGTCTCACCTTCTGCAAGACAGGCAGCAAGCATTATATTCTCGGTTGCCCCAACGCTTGGATAATCCAACAGTATTTCAGTTCCCTGAAATCTTTTTACTTTACAATGCAATATACCTTTATATAAATCATCAATTTCTGCTCCCATTTTTCGCAAAGAGCTTAAATGCATGTCAATAGGCCTGGGCCCTATTGAACACCCGCCCGGGTATGAAATAAAAATTTCTCCGATACGGCCTAAAACAGCCCCCATAAGAACTATTGAACTGCGCATCTTGCCTGCAAGGGATTCTGGGATTTCATTGGCTGTAAGATTTTTTCCGTTTACAATGATACTTTGCTTGTCGCGCTGTACTTCAAGACCTAATGAAGAAAGAATTTCCTGCATTGTCTTAACATCTTCAAGATTGGGACAATTCTTAATTATACTTGTTCCGCGGTTAAGAATAGTAGCTGCCAGAATTGGCAAAACAGCATTTTTTGCCCCTGGTATCCTTAATTCACCATGCAGACGGTTACCACCTTCAATGATAAACCTGTTCAAGAAAAACACCTCCGCCTTGTTTTAAACTTCACGGGGTTACTCATATAATAAGTTGATATGTCTGTTGAATGAGTTCCTGATTTTTCATAGTTTATATTATGCGAATCGCAAAATTCTGTTACTTTGAGGCTTTGTCGCTTATTGTTCGGAGAAACATAAAGCAAAAGCAAATACCCGTGTTTGTCCGGAACATGCGCAAAACATAAACATCCTCTGCCTGAACTGTCATACGGCAGAAATGTTATTTCGGAAAAATATTTGCTGAATTTTTTGTGTAAAGATTAAATTATATATGGAAATTCATGTATATATTATTATATAATAGTAGTGTAAACTATTTGCAGAAAACTAAAGCCGACGCTATCTCTTATTGAATAAGGTTAAGCTGATAATATTAATAAGTGAGGGGATGAACATGAAAAAATTTTTAATGTTTGCATTAAATGCGGCATTGCTGTTATGTCTATTATCAGGTATTAATGCTGAAGAAATTGAAACTGATTATGAAGTCAAAACCATTGAAATAGATCTTGACATTGATGATATTGAAGGTTTAAGCGACATTGAAATCGGAAAAATGAAACTTAAAAAAGCAGGATATTCTGATAAACTTATTGATGCAATGCCTGAAAGAATGTTTCTTAAAGCAAAAAATGCCACAACACTTTACAGAACAGTAAGATATCCCGCATCGGATGATTTGCAGGAAGAAAAAACAGCGAATGAGGAAAATAAGAAAACAAAAAATCCTGATGAGGAAATAGCATGAATGGACTGATATGCCGGATAACAACTATACAGATTATGTCGGAATCAGCAGGGATAGCATGAGTTCAGCTATCGAAAACTCCGCAGGTGGAGCTTGGGTATATGAGTATTTACAATGTACGTTATATGCTGGGCCCGGAGGAGTTTCAATATTAAATTCAACATTGAAGTATAACAATGATACAGTAGATTTCAATGAGCTTGAAATAAACGAGGGCAGTGCATACATCATGTCTGTACCTATGCCGCCTGATTATTGGCCATTCGGTATGGTAGCAGGAACATTTGCGATAGGTTATATACCACAAGCTGCATATGGAGCTATAGAGTACGATGGTGTGCCTTCGCATCCCGATCAAGCGTCAAACATCAATCATTGGGGAACGTATGCCCATCAAACAGTAGCCTTATCATTATGGGAAAATGTTTCGTTCAGCTATCCATGGGGAGTAAGTTTCACAGTTAACCCCGAGAAAAAATTTGAAAAAGTAGTTGATGAAAGCTTATGGCAATATAAACCTTAATTGATTTTACCAAGCAGAAAGAGAATTTTCTCTCTTTCTGCTTCTGGACTATTTTCCACCAGAAAACAAAAATGTTATTCCAATAATTCTATCAGAATTAATTAAATTTTACTTTATAAATGAAGGAGGATATATGAAATCAGTATTGGCAGGAGGTTTTTTTCTTTTAAGTGGAAGCATAACAATTGCAGCACTTCACATTACTAACCGTGGTAATAATTTCATGGGTTGGCTTGGTTCCATAATGGGCATTATTGGTATAATATTGATCGCAATAGGTTTATTCTTTGAAGAAGATTAGTGCACATTCCTAATCACAGTATATTTTATAGTTAAAAATTTAAAACATTTGAAATATTAATCAGAAATAATTCCATTAAATAAAGGAATGAGTCTGTTAGGGGGAATTGTTTAACACATTTATGTTTACAACCTCCTCTTTTCATGTATAAGGGGATTTGTGAAATAATACAAAAACCATACTATTTGGGTGATGTAGTTGGCAAATTTAAAAATAAAAAAAGTACATGATAAAAATATACAGCAATTTAATGACCTGATTTTACCTCTTTATAATGAGTTTTATAAATTCATATATTCAATACTACGTAATAAAACATTAACTGATGACGTAGTACAAAACTCTCTGTTAATTGCCTTGGTAAAGCTGGATACTTTGCATAATTTTAGCAAGTCCAGGTCCTGGCTTTTTACAATTGGAAAAAGGGAAGCCATGAGACTGTTAAAAACATATCAGAGGGAAGTAGCATACACATCTGAGGTGGTTGATATTATACAGTATCCCATTGAAGTTCCTGATGATATTGTAATAGAAAATGAGAAAAAAGAAAAATTGTTAAACCTTATTAATGAGCTTCCTGATAACTATAGAGATTTGATATTATTAAGGTATTATAAGCAATTGTCGTTTAGAGAAGCAGCTGTTATCTTAAATCAGAACTACAGCACAATACGAACCTGGCATAAGAGAGCGAAAAAGAATATTTCAGATAAATTGAAGATATAATTACAAGCTGAAAATAAACAAATTATATTCCGGCAACCTCAAAAAATCAGTATTTCTCTCTTTTCAAACGGTACTTATTGTTGCATGATCTTGAAATGTTAAGAAGTATCCCTATGCCGACCAGCAGGAAAGCCAGCGAGCTTCCCCCGTATGTGAAGAACGGCAGGGGCATTCCCGTAACAGGCATTGAAGATGTCACAACTGCAACATTTACTATCACCTGAAGGGAAATTAAGGATGTCATGCCAACGGCTATAAGGCTTCCAAGCGTATCAGGAGCATGCATTGCAACTCTGATTCCGCGCCAGATCAGCACAAGGAACAATAGCAGGATGGTAGTGGCACCTATAAACCCTAACTCTTCGGCAGCAACCGAAAAGATAAAATCGGTGTGCGGTTCTGGTATATAAAGGTGCTTCTGCACACTTTGCCCAATGCCTTTTCCGAAAATTCCGCCCGATCCAATTGCATACAGCGAGTTTACAATCTGATAACCCGTATCGGTAGGATCTTCAAAAGGATCAAGGAATGTAAGCAATCTTTCCAGGCGGTATTCCTCTGTCAAGACAAAATATATGCCCAGGGGTATTACAGGTATTGCAAGCAATATAAAATGCCAGATTCTTGCTCCTGCTGCAAAAAGTATTATTACTGCAACGCCGGTTACAAGAATAGTAGCACTAAAGTGAGGCTGTATCATCAAAAGCGCGTCAACAATCCCCACAACTAAAAGGTAAGGCACAAGCCCCTTCCAAAAATACTGAAGTATATCATTCTTTTTTGAAAGGCTGAATGAAAAGAACAGTATAATCGACAATTTCGCCATTTCTGAAGGCTGGAATGATGCAAATCCAAAGTTAAACCATCTCCATGCCCCGTTTACCTTGCTCCCTATTCCGGGAATTCTAACAAGGACCAAAAGAATAATACTTACAAGCATGAGGATTGGAGAAAACTGCGCAAGCCTTCTGTAATCTAATCTGGATACTACAAGCATTGCAACAATTCCAACTGAAGCCCAGATGAGCTGTCTTATCAGATAATACTCCTTATTGCCGAATTTACGGCTGGCATAATATGAACTTGCACTGTAAACCATGCTTACACCCAAAGCAAGGAGCAACAATACTGTAACAAATATCCAGAAATCAAAATCTCTCCGTTTCATGTTCACCTCAAAGCCAAAAAAGCTATTGCGCAAAATATAATAGTTGCTATAAGAAAAACAATTACAACCGTCGTCTCTTTCCAGCCCATTAACTCAAAATGGTGATGAATCGGCGCCATTTTGAAAATCCTTTTTCCTGTTTTCTTAAAATACGCCACCTGAAGAATTACCGAAATATTTTCAATAAAATAGATCATTCCGGCAATAACCAGGATAAAAGGCATCTGAAGCAATATCGCCACAGAGGCAACCGCACCCCCAAGAGCCAAAGAACCCGTATCACCCATAAACACTTTCGCCGGATGCAGATTAAATGTGAGAAACCCAAGGCATCCTCCGGCCAGGATTGCACAAAAAAGCTTGATGGTGTTCCACTCGTCATTCAGCATTGCCACCAAAGTAAAGAAAACCAGGACAACCACCGTAACGCTTCCTGCCAGGCCATCCAGACCGTCTGTCAAGTTTACAGCATTGGTGTATGCAAGGAGCAAGAAAATACAAAATGGTATAAATATGCTTATATGAACATTCATCGGATTATCCAGCCCTATGAACGGGATAACCGTTTTTTCCCATGCATCGGTCATTGTAACCACATATGCTGTAAAGCATGCGGCTACTATCAATAATCCCAGCATTTTTTGCTTTGGCTTCAGCCCGTCTTTGTTATGCCGTTTAATTTTCAGAAAATCATCCACAAATCCGACCAGGGAGAACCCCAATGTGCTCAAAATCAAAGCCAGCATATTTTTATCGTTAATAGCATAGTATCCTCCAATAATAACCAGTGGTATAAGAAATATAAAACCTCCCATTGTAGGTATCCCCTGTTTGACGAGATGGGTTTTAGGCCCGTCGTCTCTGATTGTCTGGCCAAACTTTATCCTCTTAAGCAAAGGTATCAAAATTACTCCCGATATCAGAGCAATCACAAAAGCAGCTACAAATAATATTATATGAATAGGTATCTTCATTTTTATCCTCCCGGAACTGCGCCTGTTTTTTCTGAATTAGTGTAATCAATGGGATTGGTTTTTCTTTAAGCAGTTAATTGTTATCCGCCGGTTAAAAGATTCTTTCTATTATTCTGTCCAGATGCATTCCTCTTGAACCTTTAAAAAGCACAACATCATGCGGCTGAATAAGCTGCTTCAGGGAAACTGTCGCACTTTCAGCATCAGGTATGTATATAATATGATTTTTATCCATACCGGCTTCAATTGCACCTGAAACATAATCCCTGGCAAGCTCTCCCACTGCAACCAGGTAGTCTATTTTCTCATGGGCAACACGCGCTCCGACGTTTCTGTGAGCTTCTCCAGAATATTCACCTAACTCCATCATATCGCCAAGAACTGCAATGCTTCTCCTTGAACCCGCAACTTCTCTTAAAACAGACAAAGCAGCGATGGAAGAAGAAGGTGCAGCATTATATGCATCATTTATTACTTTTATATTTCCATAATCTACGATATTAAGCCTCATTTTTTCACTGGAATATTGTACTAAACCTTTTTGGATATTTTCTTCGGTAATACCCAATTCCACGGCACAGGCTATTGCTGCCAATGCATCGGACACATTATGAATCCCTGGAACCGGAAGGAATATATCAACATCTCTGTTTCTGATGTTGACTGAAAAACGCACTCCCTTTTCCCCCATTGATTCAATACTATAGCCTTGCACATTACAGTTTTCATTAATACCGTAAAAGATTACAGGCATCGGAAGCAGCCCCTCAAGCCCTGATAACAGTTCATCATCACCATTAAGTATTAATACTCCATGTTCCTTCATTCCATTAATTATTTCAAGTTTGGCCCTCAAAATATTCTGCCTTGATCCAAGCTTTTCTATGTGTGAAATCCCTATATTTGTTATAACTCCAATATCGGGTTGAATAATCCTTGATAGATAATCAATTTCACCCATGGCACTCATGCCCATCTCAAACACCGCTACCGAGTGCTGCCTGTTGAGGCTCAACACAGACAATGGCAGTCCTATATGGTTGTTAAAGTTACCCATGGTTTTATGTACATTATACTGGGTGGATAAAACCTGGGCTATCATTTCCTTGGTCGTCGTCTTTCCGACGCTTCCCGTGATGCCTATAACCGTTATGTCAAATGTTTTAATATAGTTTTTAGCAAGTTCGCCCAGGGCTTTAACGGTATCATCAACAACAATTACAGCCGAACCTTCTTTAGCAGGATATTCTTCTTCTGAGATAACAATTGAAGCTCCTTTTTTGAAGGCCTCGTCTATAAACCTGTGCCCGTCAAAATTTTCGCCCCGTATGGCAACAAACAAACTCCCTTCCGTCAGAGTCCGTGAATCAGTACTTACTTTGTCCGCGATAACAGATTCGTTGCCTATAAGCCTGCCATTGATCCATTTGGATATTTTTTCGGCTTGTAATTTTTCCATTCTTTTCACTCCATACTTTCGAGTATTTCTTTTACAATTTCCCGTTCATCATAGTGAATGGTCTTGTCTTTGAATATTTGGTATGTTTCATGCCCCTTACCCGCCAGTACTATAATGTCTCCTTTCTGTGCAATCGTCATGGCATGGCGGATGGCTTCTGTCCTGTCCTGAATAATAATATATTGTCCGTCTGTTTGTTTTATGCCTTCTTCTATGTCTTTAATTATGGCCATTGGTTCTTCGGTCCTCGGATTATCCGATGTAATAATTGTAAGATCTGCAATTTCGCCGGATATTTTCCCCATTTGAGGCCTTTTGCCCCTGTCCCGATCACCTCCGCATCCAAAAACACTGATAAGCCTGTTCGGAACGAACTCTTTTACAGTCAAAAGAATATTTCGCAGGCTGTCAGGAGTATGCGCATAATCTATCATAACTGTATATGGCTTTTTAGGTGTGGGCACAATTTCCGCCCTTCCTGGTATTTGTATATTCTTTAATCCGTTTGCAATATGTTCAAAACCAATTCCGAGCATACCTGCAACCCCGATTGCGGCAAGTGCATTGTATACACTGAATTTACCCGGGACAGATACTTTAACCTGGCCGCCGAACCACGGCGTTCTGACAATAAATTCAACACTGTCGGGATGTGTGACAATATCTTCGGCGTAAATATCTGCCTTATTCGAGATTCCGAATGTCATACACGGGCATTTGCTTTCACCGAGAACCCTTTGTGCATATTCAGAATCAATGTTCACCAACCCGTGCTTCGACATTGAGAACAGCTTTATCTTTGATTTCAGATAATCTTCCATATCCGGATGCTCATTGCCGCCAATGTGATCCTCTGATAAATTGGTAAATACGCCAATATCAAAAGTCAACGCCCCAACCCTGTTCAGTTTAAGTCCCTGCGAAGAAACTTCCATAACAACGGAATCTGCGCCTTTCTCCTTCATATTGCTGAACACTTCCTGGAGATCCAATGACTCGGGTGTAGTTCTCTGAGCAGGTATTCTTTCGCTTCCTATTATATTGGCCACCGTTCCTATCAGGCCTACGGTTTGCCCGGCCTGTTCAAGAATGGATTTAATCATATACGTTATTGTGGTTTTGCCTTTTGTACCGGTAACACCTATAAGCGTAAAGTGTTCAGCCGGGTGTTCAAAGTATGTGGCAGATACATGAGCGAGTGCATAGCGTGTATCCGGGACTTTTATAACAGTCATGTTGTCCAGAGCAGGTACGTCTTTTTCCACCAAAAATGCAGTGGCGCCATTATCCAGTGCTGACTGTATATATTTATGCCCATCGGTCTTAAAACCGTCTATACATACAAACAAAGCTCCGGGAACAGCCCGCCGTGAATCGTATACAATCCGTGTAATTTCCTTATCCAGTTCACCTTCAATTTTTAATATATCCAGCCCTTCAATCAGTTTTGCCAGTTTCATGAAAAATACCTCCGTTATCAATCAGTTTCAGTTAATTCAAACCATACTGTAACAACCTGGCCCTTACTAAGTTCCACGCCTGGCTCAAACTCCTGCCTGCGCGCCTGCCCAATTCCTTCAACTTTTATATTAAGTCCTGCCTTAGCCAGGGTTTCTGCTGCTTCATGTATTTCCTTATTTAAAACGTTGGGCATTACAACTTTAATTTCTTCATCAGGTTTGTATGTATACAGTATTACTGTAGAACCGCTTGGAACACTGCTGTTAGGCTTTGGAGTCTGTTCATAAACAATTGCATCATCCTGCTTGTTTTCACCTTCTATAACATAATTCAGTTCATAAGCATTTAATTTTGCTTTTGCATCTGACAGCTTCATGTTCCTTACTTCAGGAACATACATTTCCTTAAGCATTAATTGTTTGTCCTTTTCTGTATATTCCCTTTCAACTCCCATGTAATCAAGTATTTCCTCAACCAGCTTCCCCGCAACCGGTGCTGCAATGGTTCCTCCGGAATGTGGATAAACCTGGGGGTGGTCAAGAACTACAATCAGCGCTATAACAGGATCATCTGCAGGTGCAAAGCAGGCGAATGAAGCAATATATCTTCCCTCCGAGTTTGTTTCAACAGTTTCGGAAGTTCCGGTCTTACCTGCAATCCTGTATCCGCTCACATATGCGTTTCTTCCTGTACCTTCAGACACAACACCGGCGAGCAAATCACGCAGTATATCGGATGTCTGCTTTGATATTACTTTTCTTACCACCTGTGGTTCTGCCTTCTCCAGTATATTGCCTTCACTGTCGCTTATCTGCTTTACCAGTATCGGTTTCATCAGGTTTCCGCCGTTTGCAATCGCACAGTATGCAGTAACCAGTTGCAGAGGTGAAATTGTAAATCGCTGGCCAAAGGAACTGACCGCCATGTCAATTTCTTTCGGATCCTTATGCCACTGGTACTCACTGTCTCCAGGCTCACCATTTAACGGTACGCCGGTTTTCTCCTTAAAACCAAAATTTTTTACATATTTATAAAATTTTTCTATTCCAAGTGCCTGAGCGGTTTTTACAAACACCGGATTGCAGGAGTTATATACGCCATACCGGAATGTTTCAGCGCCGTGGCCTCCAACCTTCCAGCAATCGATACTATGGCCGGCCAGATGAATGGTAGTGCAGACAAACTGGGTATCAGGTGTAACTACTCCTTCTTCGATTGCAGCTGCGGCTGTAATGGCTTTAAATGTAGAACCCGGTTCATATGTATCCATCAGGGCCTTATTTCTGAATACCGTTTGAAATAGATACTCAACATCTTCAGCGCTGGACTTGCCTTGCCAGTCATCCCTGTCCAAAAAGCTTGGTTTCGCAAAAGGATCATTTGGATCATAATCGGGTTTTGATGCCATTGCAAGGATTTCCCCGGTATTCGGATCCATTACAATAGCTGCAGCCCCCCTTTTCAGATTATAATCCAGCATTGCCTTTTCCAGCGCCTTTTCTGTGAAATACTGTATTGTTTCATCAATTGTCAAATATATATTATATCCATCTACAGGTTCAACATAAGTTTCAGGGCTGTATTTTACCTGCCGCCCCCCGGCGTCATATTCGCTCATAACCATGCCGGGTTTCCCGCTTAATATTTCGTCATAGGTTTTCTCAATACCGTTCAGTCCCTGTTCATCGTCACCGGTAAACCCTAAAACATGAGATGCAAGATTGCCGTTCGGAAAATATCTTTTAGAGTCTTCATCCACATAGATACTGTTTATATTATTCTCTACCAGATATTCGCGAACCTTTAGCCCCACTTCCTTGTCAACTTTTCTCTTTATAAAAGCCCAGCTTGAGTTTGAAGTAAGCTTCGCTTTCACACTTTCCGGGGTCATGTCCAGTATTTGGGCCAAATCATTGGCTATTTGGTCAATCTTTTCAGGAGTATCCTTCATTTTATCCATAAAATCAGGTGGATTTACAGAAATGGTTTCTACCGAAGCACTAATTGCCAAACCCTTTCCATTCCTATCATATATTGTCCCTCTTTTGGGATTAATTATCCTGCTTCTGGTTTGTCTCTCATATGCTTTAATTGAATATTCTTCACCCTTTACAATCTGAAAGTATCCAACCCTGCAAATAAGTGCAACAATTAAAACAGAATATATGATCAGCAGCGCAAATGATCGTTTCTTTACTTTAATGTTATTTGAAGCCAAATGAATCCCACCTTCTACCGGGCAATAAAAAGCTCTATATTATAAAAAAGGACTATAGATTGCTGCCTTCACGAAAATATTCGTTACCCTGCCGTTCAATCCATTGTCCCACAATTTTTCCTATTTTAATATATATTCGGAACATGCCCCCATCTTGACTCCAATTCTTTTTATGCCATAACTTTATTCCAGTCCGAAAAACATTAACAATGATCTTAAGGTGTTCGTCTTCTCCTCATTTGATTCAATAGCCACCGTACTGTAGTTAACTTTAGGAACTTTTACGGGTACTTTTTGATAGCTGTCGGGCATTTTCATATTTAAACGCTCTTCGGCAATTTTTCTTATGTTTTCCTGGTTTATCTTGGAACCAATACTGACCTCAAGTTTCCGGTTACTGTCCTTTAGCGTTTCATATTCTTTATTCAGCGCTGATAATGCGTAGTTCATTTCAGTTATTGTACTGTACCTGTAGATTATTATAGAAAAAACAGCAAAAGTTATTACTATGCAAATTATTATCTGCGTTATCGGAAATGTCTCTGTTTCAGGTTTAACTAAAACTTTAGGCGCAGGGGTACTTTTCCTTTCGGTACTTCGCCTTTTTTGCGGATAAGACTGTTCCTCAAATTTCGGAGCAACTGAACCATATACATAATCATACTTGTTTTTCATTCATTTCACCCCTTTTCCCTGAAACCAGTTTCTTAAAACAATAGCTCCCGAGGCCAAATTTAATATTGGCCGCGGGGTTCGAGCTAAAGAAAAAATTCATTAATACTAAAGTTTTGTCTTTTGTAAAATTTCTTTTTAATCTCTTTTGTAACTTTATTATTTTTCTTTTGTATATCCTTCGCAATCTCTTTCTCAGTCGTTAATTGGTAAAATTCGTCTTTGGTAGTTATTAATTCAGGACAATACAATAATTTTGCAAATTTCCTGTTTATTCTGCTTGTCCGTTTGTACCTTAATAATTTTATCTTTTGTGCATTATCCTTTTATCCTTTGTGAAATATAAATCAATTAAAGTTTTTCTGAAATTCGTAACTTTGCGCTGCGGGCCCTGTGGTTGCGTTTAAGTTCTTCTTCCGTGGGTATGATGGGTTTTGGTGTTATTACCTTCAGTTCCCTCACCGCATTACATACACATTTCGGAAAATCCGGAGGGCATTTGCAACGTCCTGACCTGTCACGGAAAAACTGCTTTACAATCCTGTCCTCAAGTGAGTGAAAAGTAATTATACATAACCTTCCGCCCCTGTTAAGGCTTTCAAGCATATCAGGCAGCACCGCTTCCAATACTTCAAGTTCTCTGTTCACTGCTATACGTATCGCCTGAAAAGTTCTTTTTGCAGGATGTTGCGCCTCTCTTCTTGCTGATGCCGGTATAGCCGCCTTTATGATGTCAACCAGTTGCGATGTAGTTTCAATTACATAATCTTCCCGGGCTTTACAGATAAACTCTGCAATTCTTGACGCCCATTTTTCTTCTCCATAGTCCCTGATGATTCTTGCAATTTCATCCTTTGGCCAGGTATTAACGAGTTCTTTTGCCGTAAATTCATCATTCTGATTCATACGCATATCCAGCGGAGCGTCATTCAGGTATTTAAATCCCCTTTCATCGGCATCAAGCTGGTAGGATGATACTCCAAGATCCATTAGTATACCGTCTACGGATTTTATCTTTTGTGCCTCCAATATTTTTCTTATGTTTTCAAAGTTCTCATATATTGTAATAAAGCGACCTTTACTGTTTACACTTTCAAGCTTTTCTTTTGCCGCCTCAAGAGCTTCCACATCCTGATCTATACCGATCAGCAAGCCCTCAGGCCCCAATCTTTTCAAGATCTCCACCGAATGCCCTGCGCCGCCGATGGTGCAATCAACATATACACCATCCTTACGGATATTCAAACCTTCTATGCATTCCTTCAACAAAACCGGTTCATGTGAGAATTCCATTTTGCATCCTAAAACTCTATGTCCATTTCTTCCAGCATAGCCCCGACTTCTTCTGCATCCGCATCTTCATATAAATCAGGGCTCCAAATTTCCACTTTATTCAAACTGCCTATAAATAACAGTTCCTTATTCAGATATGCATACTCTCTAAGATGTTGCGGTATTAATATTCTACCCTGTTTATCCAGTTCGCATTCAGTGGCATTGGAAGAAAAAAATCTTAATGCTTTACGGTTTCCTTCTTTTGAAGAAGGCATTGCTTTTTTCAGTCTTTCAACCAGACTAATCCATTCTTCTTCGGGGTATATGTAAAGGCATTTTTCTATTCCCTTCGTGAGGATAAACTTTTCCTTGAGGTCAAAACGGAATGCTGCCGGTATTATCACCCTGCCTTTCGGGTCTAATGTATTGGTGTATTTGCCGATTAGCACCGTTCCACCTCTTTCTTTATGTCAAAATGTTGTCCTCCACTTTCCCCCACTTGTCACCACTTTGTTTATATTTTACTCCAATATCAAACCATTCGTCAACCCTGGATTAAAATGTAAAACAAAAATAACAGGCATCCATGGTCCACATACCGACCAAGATGCCTGTCACAACCACAATATATTGTATATTACGAATTTAAGTCATACTATGCCTGCTTGTAATCAAAAATTCAAAATTGGGATAGTCAGAATCATGTAATATAAATTTAACATTTGTAACATTAATGTAATGTAAATGTTATTCAAACATAGGCCTTTGTTTTCGCAGAGAAATGCTTAACAAAACACCGACCGCCAAAAAGTTTGTTGTTACAGAACTTACGCCATAGCTTATAAATGGCAGCGGTATTCCTGTAACAGGGAGAAGCCCGATATTCATGCCTATATTCTCCATAAAATGCGCAAAAAACATGGCCACTATTCCCATCACCACAAATGAGCCATACCTGTCGCGGGAATACCATGCGATATAAATGCATCTTGCAAAAAAAACAAGAAACAAAACTATCAATATGGAGGCACCGAAAAATCCGAATTCTTCAGCAACAACCGAGAAAATAAAGTCGGTCCAGGAGTACGGAACGTTCTCTGCTGCCATTCCCTTTCCCCAGCCACGTCCCCATAACTGTCCCGATCCTGCAAATTGCACCGCAAGCCTCACCTGGTAGTTAGCCCCCAACGGATCTGCATCTTTGTGAAAAAAGCTGTAAAAACGTTCTTTCATATGTTCGGGAAGACGGTTATACAGTCCTGAAATGTAAAATATAATCAGGGAAATAACAGCCAAGCCGCCAGATGCAAATATATACTTGTATGGTATTCCGGCAAAGAAGACCATACAAATGAAGATAAACACATAAACAAGACTTGTACCGTAATCAGGCTGCTTAATAACCAAAGCAATTGGTATTGCTGCAAAAATGGCTAATTTTATGTAATTGTATTTCCCTGTTTTTGTGACAATGCGTTCCAGATATAACGCAACAATAAGTATAAATGTAACTTTCCCAAGTTCGGAGGGCTGATAAGATACCGGTCCAAATACAAACCAACCCCTCGTGCCGGTTTCTTTATCTCCCTTGCCGATAAACAGAACAAGAATTAAAAGAAGAGTTGAAAAACCATAGGCAACATACCCCAGCACCCTAAAATCTTTATAATCTATCAGGCTGAGTATTACCATTGCCACAACTCCTGCAAAAATCCCAATGCTCTGTTTTAATAAATAACTGTTATTATTCAGTTGTTTGGATACGCTTGCAATTACTGTCAGCCCGTAAGCACTCAATGCCATTACGATAACTACAATAAACCAGTCATAGTGTTTTATTACGTTTATCCTTTGGCTTTTTTCTACATGAAGCATGAGTAAACCTTCCTAATCCATATCATTAACGTTCCATAAGTACCTCAGTTTGAGTTTAACCCGAAGGCTTATGTCATATCCCTGTCACTATTGTCATTCGGATTGATGTCATTTTCCCCTGCCTCAATGTCTGTACTCTCATCCAAAGCTTCATTTGATTCAAATTCTTCATTTGCTTCCGAAGTTTCATTTGATTCTCCGGTCTCATTCCCCGCATTTTCGGAAGACTTGTCCTCTATTTCGGCTAAAATTTCCCTGTATATGCTGGGTTGATAATCTTCTTCACCATCCACACTGTTCTTCTGGCGGACACGTCTTACTATAAAAACCGTTAAAAATGCTACTGCAAAAATAAATCCTATCAGGCGGTTTATGTTTATACTCTCAACTTTCAGATCAAAACGAAGACTGTCTATTACAAACCTCGCTGTGCCATATGAAATCATATAAAGGGAAAATACTTCTCCATCCAGTTTCTTCCGTTTTCTGAAAATTATAAGGATGAAAAACGCTGCCAGGTTCCATAAAGATTCGTACAGGAAAAGCGGGTGAACGGGCAGGCTTGGATCCACACCGGGAAATTCTGCCGGAGAATTGATGATGGTTCTTTTAATAATATCACCGGTCATTCCCCACGGCAAATCGGTATTTGGACCGAATAATTCCTGATTTACAAAGTTACCCCATCTTCCTATAACCTGTCCAAGTACAAGGTAGACCACAATATGATCCAATAGCTTTAACGTATTTATATTTCTTTTCCGGCAGAACAGATAAATTGTAATAATACCGCCAATCACACCGCCATATATTGCAAGACCGCCATGCCATATTTTATATATTTCACTTAAGTTGTTCCTATAAAAACTCCAGTTGACAAGAACATAAAAAATCCGCGCGCATACTATACCAACAGGCGTGGTTATTAGTATCAAATCGATAAGGTCGTCCTGATTGAGACCGTATTTATTGCTGTTTTTAAGTATCCCGACAATAATAACCAGGAATGCTAATGAAGTTATTATGCCGTACCAGTAAATTTTAATTTGCCCTATTGAAAATGCCACAGGATCCAAATTAAATTCTATTCCCAGTTTGGGAAAACCTATATAATGCATATTTATCCCTCACATTCCTTTCTTAATATAAGCATATAAGGCTACTATTTTCTAGTTATATATCCAATATGATAGTAACACATTTTTCGTTTCCACACATTATTTACGATTTATTTATATTAAAGTTTGATGTTAATCAAAAGTATTTCAACCCCCTTTAATATTGCATATATCCCTAAGCTTTCATTGGCCAGATAACTGACAATGCAGGCTCCGTTGAAAAATGATCCCTGAATATTTTATCTGCATCATCTATTGTAAGTTCCTCATATACTTTTGTAAGTTCGAAGAAATATGCGCCATTGAAATATAATGGTATAAACTCATGGGAAATGTTTTCGGGAGAATTCAGATTTCCGATAAACCTTCCTTCATGAGCCTTTTTAATCCGTTCAAAACTTTTTTTATCAAGGCCGTTTTTTTGAACCTGATTAATAGCCGCGATAATTCTTTCAGATACCTTCACAGGGTCTTTGGATTGACCTCCCCAGACAGTATGGCCAAAGGACCCTTCAAGGCTTGCCTCACTTCCAAAGCTCTGATTTATCAACCCTTCATTGTATAACTGATTATATAACGCAGAACTCCTGCCCATCAACATTGAAAGTATTATTTCAAGGGCTACTTTCCTTTTTAACAGGTCATAACCCGAAACATGTGAATTGTCTTTGATTCCCATATTAAACTGTGGCATGGCAACTGCCAGTTTTTTTTCAATAAACTTCATGTTGTGATGCGGCGGTTCTTCAGGGAATATTTTCTTTATCTTTCCAGGGTTGTTTTTTGCTTTAATGCCCTGTTCAACCATATTAAACACCGATTCGTGGTCAACGTCCCCTACTGTAAGAATCATCATGTTTGAAGGGTGGTAAAATGTATTATAGCATTTATAAAGCGTATCCTTTGTTATTTCTGCAATGCTTTCCACCGTACCTGCAATATCAATTTTCACCGGATGGTTTACATACAGGGCATTCAGAAGATTAAAAAACACCCTCCAGTCTGCATTGTCATTATACATCTTTATCTCCTGGCCGATGATTCCCTTCTCCTTTTCAACATTCTCATCTGTCAGATATGGATTTTGAACATAGTCGATAAGGAGCCTGAAGTTGTCATCAAACAGATCGGTGCATGAGAAGAGATACACAGTTTGGGTAAATGATGTATAGGCATTGGAGTCTGCTCCCAATTGTGAGAATTTATCCATTACACTGCCGTCTTCCTGTTCAAAAAGCTTATGCTCAAGAAAATGGGCAATACCGTCGGGCACTCTGGTTTCATTCTCGTCATCAGGTGCAATGAAAGTATTATTTATTGAACCATAATACGTGGCAAAAGTTGAAAAAATCTTGTTATATCCTTTCTTAGGTATTACAAAAACCTTTAATCCGCTTGAATGCTCATGAATATATATTTTTTCCTGAATCCTGTCAAATTCCAATACCTTCAATTTTAATCTCTCCTTTCACCTTCGCCTGACAGGGATGTCAGAAAATAAACCGTATCCCGGGTTATTTTTTTCGAAACCCTGACAACATCTTCCTTCGTTACTGCCACAAGCTTCTCTAAAAAAGAATCCACATTGTTGTTCTCTCCTGATAAATACTGGCTGAGGTAAAAATCCACCATCCCACCCTGGCTGTCCTGCATGGATTTCATACCTGTTACAAAGCTCTTTTTAGTGGCTTCCATCTCATAATCGCTTATATCACCGTTTTCAATTGCTTTAAATTGCTCCATTATTATTTTTTCAGCCTTTTCCCTCTCCGAAATTTCAATGCCGCTTACAGCAACAAGCAGCCCCTTAAACTTTTCAAGGCTTGAGAACGTCGAATATGCAAGGCTTGCCTTTTCCCTGACATTTTGAAACAATTTTGACTGGACTCCTCCTCCAAGAATTCCGTTATAAATGACAAGGGGATAATATTCGGGGCTGTTTGCTTCAATCTGAGTCCTAAACCCAATGCATAGTTTCCCCTGGCTGACGTCCATTGGTTCCTCTATACGCCGTACCTCTTTTATTTCCTTTTTCACCTGCATTACCGGAAGGTTTATAACGTTTCCCCTTTCGATTGCTTCAAATCCATTTATAAATCTTTCCAGTTCCTGATCGCTGATATCACCGGATATATATACATATACAGGATTTTGGGACAAAAGCTCTTTATAACGGGCCATCAGCCCGTCATTTGATAATGTTTTTGCACTTTCTTCGTCACCGTCTTCATAAACTGCAAAAGGTTCGTCTTTACACATTTCTTCCATACATCTTTGCAGTGCATAGTACATTTTATTGTTCACACGGCTGCGTATTCTCTGTATCAGGTTTTCCCGCTCCTGTTCGAAATAATCTTGCAAAAACATCTGGTTTTCGGTAACAGGGTCGGTTAGAATCTCAAGCAACAGCCCTCCGACCTCCTGAAAAAGTTTTGTGCCATTTACCGTAAACCTGTCGGATACAAACCCGGCACTAAGTTGAATTAACTGATATTCCCCTTTTTTGTGCACAGCAACATTAACAGCCGCCCCGTATAATTCTTCAAGCCTTAGCGCAAGTTCCTGCTGTGTAGGAAAATGCCTGCATCCCCTTCTTAAAACATATGGAATAAGCGCGTTTTGGGCAGCTCTCTCCTTATTTAAAGGATCCAAAAGAAAAATATCAATCCTGACTGTTTTAAACTTATCTGATTTCACATGGAAAAAAGAAATTCCGGCTTTTTGCCCAAGTTTAATTACCGATGGAGAGTTTTCACCTTTCACTTTCATGTCATCCTTTCTTTTGCAGGATTCATTATTTTTTATTCATACCCATTGTTTTTATTATAAATACATTTTTACAGGTTGTTTTTAAAATCAAACCATCCGATATATTGATATAGGAATAATTTAGGCTTAAAACAGCTGAAACCTGGAGGAATGTTAAATTGTTTTATATCGTCCTGGAAAACCAGATTCACTTACTCATTATATTGATTTTTTCTGCATATATATACTTATCGTCTTTAACAATCAGGCTTGAACCCTTCATGAAAAACTTAGGTACATCATTTTTTACTCCTTTGGTTCTTGGCATAATGTCGTTTTTGTCTCTGAATACTTCTATATCCGAAAGCTACCTGTTTTATGCTGAATTGATCCTTATAGCGGCTGTTTTAATCTCTGCTGCCTTTAAAAATACTAAGGAAATTAATACCCTGGTTTATTTTCTGCTATACGCTTTCCCACTTGCAACAGTAATGTTAAACATTAATTTCGATATCCTGCATAACCATATAATACTTATGGTAAGCCTGTTTTCTTTGTTGGGAATCATTTTACTGGTTATTATCATTAGTATTGCTACCAAAAGGCACTCGCTGATTGTTCTTTACTCAGGTATTTTTTCCATTTGCGCTTCATTGGTAATACCCAGAATAAACAGTTCAAACATAGCGGGCATTGCTTCATTATTGCTTAAAGCATCCGGTTACACGTTTTGTGTTTATTTCTTTTACAAATCTTCGGTTCACAGGTTGGAAAGCGAATATGCAAAGGTATCTGGCGAGTTGAACAGGATTAATGAAAATATTCAGAGAGAAATTAACCTCAGAACGGCGCATATAGACCAATTAAGCGTTCGACCGCAGGATGTCAGAAAAACCGATATGCTGACCGGAACTTACACTAATAAAGCGATTCTGGATTTTATTGAAATGTATATTGAAAAAAATCCTAACAGTGAGTTTTCTGTTTTGCTTGTCGATATTGACAATTTTAATGTAATAAGCAGCAAATTGGGTAAAAATGCAGGAAACAAATGTATCAGGGATCTTGCCGACATGCTGAAAAGTATTGCACGAAATGATGATAAAATCGGGCGCTTTGATGATAACCGCTTTTTGCTTGTTATGCCGGGCACCGGTACTTCAGATGCATACGCTGTTGTTGAACAATTAAAAGCAAAAGTTGAAACCACAAGTACCCCGCATTTTAAAATTTCAGCAGGAGTGGCATCTTATCCCTCTGACGCGGGAAATGTGAAAGATATAATTACTACTGCCAAAAAATCCCTGTATGCATCGAAAAAATAACCCTTCTTACCGGCTTTAGCAAGCCGGTTTTTTAATGCAGCATTCCAGCAGGATTTTCGTTACCTTTTTATTTATCACAATCTTATTTTCAATCTGCCGCATTCTTCCGGGAAACAGTACAAGTGCCGCCAAATCCGATTTTGTTGTTAATCTGTGGAATTTAATGAAATCCCGCTCCAAAATGGAATATATATCATCAGAAATCTGCTTCTTAAATGTGACTAATAAAAAGTTTATTGCAGAAAATAGTTATGTTTCAACATATAAAGACAGAAAATGGAGCGGTTACATGGCGAAAAGGATTTTTCTTATCTTTACTATTGTGATGGTTGTTATATCAGGTATATGCATATATGAAATAGTAGCAGATGCAAAAATCAAACTATCCGAGATGCGTAAAATCCAGGCGAAATTGCCTGAAGTAAATGCTGATGGTCCAACAGCAACACCCAGGCCGACATTAAAACCTGATAATAATATCGGCGAGCCATGGCAAATAGCAGATAATACCGTTAAGCCTTTAACTAATAACCAGAAATATTATGCCAACATTACTGTTCCCGGTAACAGAAATATTCTCTTAATCGGGAAGGATCCCACCTATTCAAATTTTGATACAATAATAATTGCCAGCATAAACGAAGAAGAAAAAACAGTCAAATTAATAGATATACCAAGGGACATTTATATTGATTATACATCTGACATTTTGAAAGAGTTTAAAAAGAAAGCACCTGATTTCTACAACGAAAAAGGCAGCAGAAAAATAAACGCAGCTCATGCACTGGGCAGGACACTGGATTATTCGCCTGAAAATGCCAGGTTCCCCGGAAAGCCTGGCTTCAACTTCCTGACCGATTTGCTCAATGAAATTTTTAATGTCCGGATCGATGATTACATTGCCGTGGAAACCGACGGCTTCCGTGAAATAGTTGATTATTTCGGCGGAGTAGTGGTTAATGTACCAATATATATGCACTACGAGGATCCGACCCAGGATCTTTATATCCATCTCGAGCCCGGTGTTCAGCTCCTTGACGGCAAAAAAGCCGAAGGATTTGTAAGATTCAGGCAGGGATATAACCAAAAGGGCGAATATATAAGCTATTCAAGGGCGGATAATACATTTCTCTTTTTAAAGTCCTTCTTTGAACAGCACTTTAATCTTAAAAATCTTAATAAGATTGGAAAGGTTTATGAGATAGTGAAGAAAAATACCGAAACAAGCGTCAATAGCCTTAGTGATGCTTATGAGTATGCAGTACTTGCAAAAAAAATAATAGACGATAAATACACAATAGAGCATACCAGTATCGAAATTAAAGGCAAGAAGACATTCAACGGAGCTTTATACGAGCTGCTGAAAACAGAATAGTCCGGCCAGGGCCGAATCTACAGCCAGGCACAGCGGACGCAGGAAATGAGTTCTGCGTTCTCTGTCAGCAAAATTGCATTAATATAAAAAATCAGGTGGAATTAATCCACCTGATTTTTTATTCTATTGGTTTATACTCAAATGTCACCTGATCACCCATGATCGTCACAAGTATATACTGCGCCACTTTTTTGTTATCCGCAGTAAGGTTTTCCACATCAAACCCGCATGTTGAAAAATACCTGACTCCTCTGTCCCTCGTTACCTCATTCTTTTCTCCTTTGTAAAATACCCAGACGTTTTTGAATTTTGAACCGGCATATCCAGCTAGTATATCCCGCAATAACCGGCTTTCAAGCTTATCGGTAAAAGAATCCGGGGTATTTTCCAGGAACAGGAACACATTCTGGCCTGTAAAGGAATCGAGCTGGCTAATAAGCCATTGCCACTGTCCGGATGTACCTGTCCTTAGGCTTTTTGCTCTCATATCCAGCTGTATAAATCTTGAGCCCTGCACATCCATCGATTTATACCCGCTGCCTGTTGCAAGTACAGGTTTTTGAACCTTCGATACCACCTGATGGGAACCGTTTCCCACGAACGCCCCTATTTCTATATACTTATTTATTTTGTCAGCAAGATAATCTGTAAGGTACTTCTCCACGTCACCGGCAGGTTCACGGGATTCACCGAATACTGAGAATCTGTAGTTATTTTCACCTGCTACATAAGTCACCGCCTGGTTCCTGCTGTCCACAGGAACGGTATCTGCAGGAATGTTGTTGAAATTTACAGATTTATTTGTTTTAATTTTTATCTGCAAATCATCCAGATATATATGCCCTGTTTCATTTATGGGACTTGGATTTACAACATATAACCTGGTAATCCTGGCAGGTTTCTTAATGTGTGATATATTCCCCTCAACATACTGCCATCCGGTCCAGGTGATCCCTTCTGAAAGCATGACATAATTTATCTTTCCGTCTGCATCTTTTACTTCAGCTCTAAGCCAGCTTTTTGTAGCTCTTTGGCTGTATGCCCATAACCCGATTGATTCAGCCCCTTCAGGAATGCTGATTCCATTGTTTGGCAGCATTATATAAGCAGCCTGGGTTTCGGGACTTTCTTTGAAAACATAATCCAGACGTACACTTGACTTGCCGGAGTTTGCATATTCATTTGCTATGGTGACTTCACCAGGAACCCATGAAGGATATGATGTGAAATCAACATTGTCTTCTTCGAAGCTATGCACAACTATAGTTTCCACTCCTGGTATATCTGTATTGCCTGTCATTTTATCCTTTTCCACGGTGATTATGCTTAAATCATCTATATATATTGCTCCGGCCTCTTCAACCGGATTAACCTGGACCAGGTATATCCTTTTCAATTTGGCAGGAAGCGAAATGCCATTCAATGGGATTTCCACATAACGCCATCCAACCCAGTCCATTTTTGTCAAATCGCCAAGCCTTTGTGTTCTGTTCTGGCTGTCCTGTACTTCTATCCTTAACCAGTTGGAATTTTCATGGTCATTGTATACCCAAAATCCAACCCTGATAGCGTTTGACGGCAAGGTTACACCTTCACCGTTCAATACTGCGTATACAGCTCTGTTTGTTTCGGCCTGTTCAAATCTATATGACAGTTTACCCGATGCATTTCCGCTGTGTCTCTGCTCGCTGGATATTTGGTAGGCTCCGGTTACTGTTGACGGATATGACAGGAAAGTTGCATTCTGATTTTCAAAGCTGTCAACAAGCGTGGACACAGTCGGGAGAACTGTTACTGCGCAATATGCATGGGTGTTTCCGACCGATGCAGATATGTAACCATATCCGGAATTTGTTGCAACAAAAGTACCGTTTGAAAGAAAACCTATACCTCCTGCGGTCTTCCATATAACATCATCAGGGTTTATTGACGCTGAAAAACCTTCCGCATCCTCACCAGTAACAGTAAAATTTTTACGTTCTTTCGAAATAAGTGTTATGTTATTGCTGCTGAGAGTTAACTTTACAGGTCCGCTTAACACATTAACATCCATTTCAGCGGATACATCGCCTACAGTTGCTATAACTTTTGCAGTTCCGGCAGATTTCGGCTTAAAAACATTGCCTGTAAAACCACCCTCAACACCTTCCACCTGCCACTTAATTTCTTCGGGATTTATCTGGACAGGGTTAAAGTATTCATCGTATCCTTTTACTGTAAATTCCCGTGAAGTGTTTACAAAAACGTTGGATTCGTCGGCTTCTATGTAAAGTCCGGCCAATGGTGAAGGGGGCGCAAGGGAAAATATGCCGATTGCATTTGGTATTCTTCTTTGAACGCCATCACTTGGCTTGTTCTGAACAACAATATTATCAGTTCCGGGTTCTCTTGAAGCTATTGTAGAAGAACCTCCGCCATCCATTGCAATTGCATTGTATGCCCCTATTTCAAGCATAAGCTCTGCCAGCTCTGTCATAGTCATTCCTATACTATGTGATTGCCTGCCGTCTACAACCACCATGTAAATTGTCTTTCCATCCTCGCTTGTGCCCACTGCTGTTCTTGGGTGCCTTCCTGCTGTTTCATGCGTGAATTTTTCGGGTATAACCCCATCAACAACCAGCATTCCTCCACCGCTAATGGCCATTTGTATATTGTTCCAGTCGGGTGTTGTTATTACTTCAAATATAACAGGATCACCTACTTTGAAATTGTTTAAAATTTTTGGTGAGTTTTCTTTTCCTGTTATAACAACATACCCGTTCAATGGTATTTCGGTACCGGGCATATTAACACGTATTTCCTTAACTATTCCGTCTTCCACTATCATCTCGGTAACATGGGAATAATACCCGTTTCTTGTACCAACAGAGGTTGTGGTCCATTTTCTGTCTAATACCGTAAAATCACTGTACCCATAATAAGGTTCGTTATATCTTGCAATTTCTATGTACTCACCATTCGGTGCATAAATACGCATATCGGCTTTCCAATAGCTGATAAGACCGCTTCTTGCATCATCAATGGCAAAAGTGGCCATATTATCCTTATCCCGGTTAAAAGTTGCATCCGCGGTTTTCAAATCATGGGACTGAACCATTGGACCAATCAGATTCTGCATGCCGGTCTGATCCGAACTTAGAAAGAAACTGGCGTTTATACCGGCTATTGCTCCCCATTCTTTCATATGATCTGTTGTTGATAATGGTTTCTGGATTGTTTCGCCGTTTGTTAAAGAATCAATATGTACATTGGAATCGTTTAAATCTGCTTTCAGCACATAAATCGTCTGCCAGCCCAGCTCGGTATATCTTGTTATGGTATCCTGTGTAACACCCGACGTAATAATTTTAGTTTCAACGGTCTGATAAATGACCGAATTTGCTGATGTCACAGTTTCTGATGCATATGAACCTGAAATGAACCCTGAGAACAATAACACAGATGATAATAACAATACTGCCGCTTTCTTAAACTTCATTATCCAATCCTCCGTATAGCATTTTTGTCTTTAGTTTTGCACCCGATTTGACGAATAAAATCATGCTTTGTTCCATTCTGTCGATTACAAAGCTAATTTTATACATACCAAAAAGTGCATATATCATAACTGTTATTTTACCATTTGCAAGTAAAAATAACCACTTTACGCTGTTTACGTTTATATTAAGAAAATAACAAGTCTGAGACATTTATATTACATAAGGAAAGCCTTGAAATTTAACTGTTTGGTACCTCTTAAGATAAAAGATTACAGGATTATAACTCCTAAGATCCCCCCCAAAAAGGTAAGGGCTATGGGGCCAAGTTTCAGCCTTTCTGAACCAATTACGGTAAGAAAAAATATCAATATCGAACCAAGGCTGAATATTTTCCAAAAACCTTCGTTTATCAGCGACAGATCAAGAATTGATGTTTCGGCGAAAAGCACAACTGCCGAAGCTATCATTCCTACAGTTGCCGGGCGAATGCCGTCAAGGGCTTTTTGCACTATTTTGTTTTTTTGAAATTTATTAAACACGGCCGCTATAATAAAAACCAATATAAATGACGGCAGAGACACTCCTGTTGTTGCAAACACAGAACCTAAAAATCCTGCCGCCCTGTAACCGACATATGTCGCAGCATTTATAGCTATAGGTCCGGGTGTCATCTGTGATATTGCCACTACATCTGAAAATTCTTTCATTGGCAGACCAAAAGCTTCAATCTCCCGGTATATCATTGGCAGCATTGCATAACCGCCACCGAAACTGAACAGGCCGATTTTAAAAAAGCTTAAAAACAGTTGAAGAAGTATCATCAGTCTTCAGGCCTCCTTTTAAGGAAATAAAGTGCAATACCGGATATACCGCCCATTGTAACAGCCCAAAGCGCATGTATATCAAAGACAACTATCATCAAAAATGATATTAACGCGACAGCAATGCCCCATTTATGCTTAACCCCTGTTTTTACCATTTTAATTGCAGCCAATAAAATCAACGCTGTAGAAGATGCTCTTATCCCGGCAAAAAATTTATCCAGAATTATATTATCCCTTACAGTTACAAGCAATGATGCGATTACCAGGATAACCAGAAACGAAGGCAATATTATACCTAAAGCTGAAAATATGGCACCGACAGTACCTGCTACTCTTTTTCCGATGAAAATTGCGGAATTAAGTGCTATTACACCGGGTATTGACTGGGATATCGCGAATATATCCAGTATTTCCTCATCTTTCAGCCATTTTTGACGGTCCACCGCTTCTTTCTGTATAAGCGGCAGCATTGCATAACCGCCGCCAAATGTAAAAGCACCAATTTTCAAAAACACTGTAAACAGTTTTATCAATATTTTAAAGTTCAATTCAAAAATCCCCTTCAATCAAAATTTTAAACTTCTATATTATTCATTATTCCCGGTTCACAGCATTCTTAGGAAAACCTTATATTGTTACCTTTCCTGCTGTTAACTATGTAAATTCCAGGCAATATGCTTTTGCACTGGTAAACGGATTCTATTTGGGGTATATATGTATTATAATGGACTAATTTAATTTTTTTATCGGAGAAACTTATGTATAATGATCGATACCTGGATCTCAACGGTATTTCAATACGTTACAGGGAAGAGGGAGACGGGGAAGCACTTGTGCTTGTTCATGGAATTGCCGGATTTATTGAGGAATGGCAGCCTGCAATGGAAAAACTAAGCAAGTTTTACAGGGTAATCGCCCTGGACCTTCCCGGTCATGGCCTTAGCGACAAACCCGAAATACCTTATACTTTGGATAATCTGACCGACTTTTTAAAAGATTTCATAACGGCAAAGAAACTTGAGCATTTTTATTTAGCAGGGCATTCTCTTGGTGGAGCCGTGTGCCTTAATTTCGCTGTTAAATACCCGCCAATGATCAAAAAGCTGATTGTAATAAACAGTGCTTTTATAAAAATCCCATTCTCCTTAAGATTACTATCCATGAAACTTTTTCAAAGAATAAATATCAAAGTGCCTTTAAGTATTGTCAGAAGCATTTCAAAACAAAGCTTCCATGACAGTAATGCCATCACCCGGGATTGGCTTACCCATGCATACAATTATATAAACCGGCCCGGTTCATTAAGAGCCATGTTTTCGGTTATTCATGAATGCACCACATTCCGTGGCCTGAAAAAAGGGCTGGTTGATACATTTCTGCATGGATTAAGCCAAATTAATGTTCCGGTTTTGATTATATACAGTGATAAAGATCGGGTACTCCCGAATGATAATTCGCTGTTGTTACACAAGCTAATTAAAACCTCAGTGACATACCGGGTTCTAAACTGCGGCCACGAACTACAGTACGAGCAAAGTGATGTTTTCTGCAATATCGTAGCCGGCTTCTTGGAAAATAAACTCTAAATATTATGCTCTGTCCCCAAACAGTTTTTTGCCGATAAAAAGAATATTGCCCTCTTCGGTGTCGTAGATAACAAAAATAAAAGGACGGTTGGCAATAAATTTTATGGGTTCAGAAGATACAGATGTTATAAAATCACCCACTGTTACAGCCGCAGCCTCTGTTCCTTTCTCATTTACGTCTACAACAGCCTTATGAAGAGCTTTGTTTATATGGATATTTTCCGAGATACCGCTGAAGTTCGCGTGTTCCGAAAAAACTTCTTCCATACCGAGTGATACCAAAGCCTTGCTCAAGTCTTTTATACCGTATTCCATTTTGAATTTGGGAAGCTGCAGGTGCAATTTATTTACCGGTCTGAAATTTATAAGCATGGCATCCCATTTTTTATAATCAAAATTATCAATAAATTCGTTAATATCCATGTTTGGCAGAATTACTATCATGCCGGTTTTTCCGGCACCATAGGGCAGACTTACCGCCCTGTACTCATCTGCTTCGGCCAGATTAATACTGCCATTTCTTTGCATCATCCGGACCTTGTCGGTCAGCCGGTCATATGAATAAAAGTCGGCTTCAAAAGTGTCTTCTGATTTAAAGGCTTCTGTCCACTCACCTTTAAAATAGATGGCATTTATAAGATACATCATTACATCTCCGGGTATTGGAGGTTTTATGACAGAGGGTATAAGGTTGTTGGTTTTCTTTGCAACCCAGCTGTTTATTTCATTTACTGATTCGGGATTGCCAAAATCCAGGCTCTTTACATCAGACAAAAGATAGTCTCTGTTTACATCTACAAAGCTTTGCCTGACATCAAACCCTTGCCTCAGCCAAATCGAGTTTGCGATTTCTATTTGAATCTTTGCATCCATACTGCCTAACCGGCTGATTAAGTACTTAAAACCTGCATTCAGGTCGTTTACGGGTATATCCATGTAATGCATGGCTTTTGCCATGGCTTCCCTCGTTGTTCCTTCTGCACCGTTATAAGCCATCATCAGCATATCGGATACCGAAAGCGGAGATATAAAAATTTCTTCGTCAGAATCCTCCTCATTGATTGTCTTGAAAAGTTCCCATGCAAATCTTTTGTTAGCATCAATAAGTTTACTGTTTTTTTGCCCGGCTGTTTCCCCGGCCACTGTATCCGGCCCGCTTATTGTTCGGTTATCTTCGGGCATGACCATTTTATTTCCTGTAACCACTGAATTTACAATACCCGCACACCCGGAAACAAACACTGTGAAAATCAGAACCATGGATAAAAGGGCAATGCTTTTCACTTTTAACAACCTCCTTAAACTTGACTTGACAGTTATAATAAGACTTTCACCACTTTATGCATATTGATTCAATCAGAAGGTTCAATTTGCGCCTGTTATATGTAAATATACCCGCCACCTGTAAAATAGGGGGTGAAAAAAAAGCATAGCCGCAACAATTAAAGTTGAGTACTATGCTTTTTTTAATTTTACAGTTGCGGGTTAGCCAGTTACATCAGTTAGACTTATAAGTCCAGAAAAAGTTCCCACAATTTATAATATATTTTTTATTTTTTAATAATTTTTCTTCCGGCATTTTCAATCAACCCATAACGATTATGCAGTCACATACAGTCCCGGCAGGTTTTACCGGTATTTTTCGGGTTTCAACACCGTCTACAATTATTTTTTTTATCCCTTTACATACTCCATCGGGATTTTTTACTTCTATATTGTAAATACAACCCCTGAACTTCCTTCTTGCCTTAAACCCCTTCCAACCGGACGGTATGCACGGATCCACCGTCAGACTTTCATACTCAGGCCTGATTCCCAGGATATACTGGCTTATAGCTACCATATTCCATGCAGCCGTACCTGTAAGCCACGAATTTCTTCCTGTTCCGAACTGGGGATGTTCCTTGCCGAGAATGTTCTGGCAGTATACATAGGGTTCAACTTCAAGCAGCTCAGCATCGTTATTGCGCCTTGCAGGCAGTATCTGCCTGTAATACCGGTATGCCCTGTTCCCGTTGCCCATCAGACATTCGGCAATCATTATCCATGGGTTTGCATGACAGAAGATCCCGCCATTTTCCTTTGCGCCTGGCGGATAAGTTGTTATTCCCCCTTTTTTGGGATCATATTCGGTATATCCTGGATACATCAAAACTATCCCATATTCGGTATTCAAAAGTTCATAAACAGAATCAAGGCATTTTTTTGCATATTCCTCCGGAGCAACCATCCCCAGTACAGCCCATGACTGGCTGTTTACAAATATTTTCCCGAACTCATTTTCTCTTGAACCAATGATTCCACCTTCATCATCAAAAGCCCGTATGTACCATTCCCCATCCCAGCATGATTCATTTATAGCCTTTTTCATTTCCTCGTACATGTTCCGGTATTTGATTGCACTGTCTTTTTCCTTTATTAATTCAGCCATCTGAATCATTTCAAGGGCAGCCTTGCAGAAAAGCATTGATGTAAATACGCTTTCGGCAATACCGTTACCAACATCAAGATTCAACGTATCATTCCAGTCAGCCCTGCCGGCGAGGGCAAGCCCGTGAGGCCCACGTTGGTTATATGTGAACTCCATCGCCATGTCCAGGTGTTCCCATACAGTACCTTCGGTTTTTTTATCGTTGTATGGCACAATGCTGTTTAGGAAATCAAAATCCCCTGTTTCTTTCAGATAAGAATTTACTGCAAGAGGAAGCCAAAGGTGATCATCGGAATACCAGTCAAATTTCACAACAGGGGCATCGCCAACCCCTCCTTCTCCTGTTAACGGGAAAAACAGGTGGTATACACGCCCATCGGTATACTGGCAATGTATCAATTTCTTAATGAGCTCCCTTGCCTGATCGGGTATTGAATGCATTACGCCAAGAGTATCCTGTGCGCTGTCCCTTATACCCATACCCCTGCCCAAGCCAAGCTGGTACAGCGATACAAACCTTGACCAATTGAATGTTGTCTTGCATTGATACTGGTTCCATGTATTTACAAACATATTGGTTTCGTCATCAGGGGTTTCAACATAAAGATTATCAAGATATTCAGCCCATGAATCCTTTAGCCTTACAAGGGCTTCTTTTGCATTACTGACATCCAGGAAACTACCTATCTCATCCCGTAATGCTTTTTTGTTTTCGGTAAATCCAAGAATAAATACCATCTCCCGTTCTTCACGGGCTGACAGGTTTACGTCTATGCAAAAGGCTCCTACACCGTTCATCCGGTATGATATGGAATTCGAACAAGCTCCCGTTTCCACTGCGATTGGATTAGCTTCTGAATGGTATTTTCCGATAAAAGATTCAAGATTTGTGTCAAAGCTGTGTATTTCTTCACTGGTTGCAAAGAAAGTACAGGTGTCCTTATACTGATGCGGTTGCCATGTTATTATCCGGTCTTCATATCTTCCCTGGTTTATCTGCTGAACCCAGTCAACATTCTGCTGATCCATAACGGCATCCCAGAAACAGAATTCTGCGTAACTGAAAACCTGGAGTTTCCTTTCGGTATGGCAAAGATTTTTTATATGTACAAGCCAGATTTCAAAATCCCTGTCGTCGGGCACGAAATATGTCACATCGGCTGCAATCCCTTTGTATTCGCCTTCGAGAACAGTATAGCCCATCCCATGCCTGCACCTGTATGAGTCAAGTCTTCTCTGAACCGGCTGGTAACCGGGATTCCAGTATTCACCAGTCGCTTTGTCACGTATGTAGATATACCTGCCTGGCCTGTCCATAGGGATATTATTGTACCTGTATCTCGTTATTCTTCTGTTCTGTGGATCCTTATGAAAACTGTAGCCGCCTCCGGTGTTGGAAACAATACCTCCGTATTTCCCGCTTCCTATGTAATTTATCCATGGAGTCGGAGTGTCAGGTCTTGTAATAACATATTCACGGGCCTTTTGATCAAAATAACCATACTGCATTACAATACCTCCAGACCATATATAAAATTTTATGTTGTGCCAAATTCAAACAAGCCCTGCACAGTTCCGGATTTCAGCAGCAAATTAAATTCAGGAAGGCAATATCAATTCCGGCACAACATATTAATTCAAGGATCCAATAAAAGCATGCATTTTTCCAGGAATCGCTCAATGTTCTTTTTCTCTTCGGATATTATTCTGTCTGTCACTTCACCCCGGCCCAACCTGTCGCACATGGCAAGCAAAGCAATTTCATTAGCAGGCACCTCCCCGACCATTGTCTCCAAATCTGCAAAAGGCAAATTTTTCACTACCATTAGTACCTGCATATGCCAGCGGACCATTTTTGAAACTTTGTAAATAAACTCATCATCGCAGTTAAAAGCGCTCAGGAACTCAGCAGATAATTTCTCGCCAACTTTATCGTGGTCATAGGCTGTTATCTTTCCCCTTCTTACCCTTGTAGTAGGGGGTTTTCCTATGTCATGCAGCAGGCAGGACCACATAAATACCGTTTCATCAGCACTTTTTTCTCTTACAAGAGCGCCATTATCCACAACATTCAGGGTATGGTTCCATACATTCCCTTCCGGGTGCCATTGAGGGTTCTGTTCGGTTTTCTTCAGCCTGCTAAGCATTGTAAAGGGATATTCGTTATTAAAAAAATCCTCATCTTCAATTTTTCTGAAATATATCGATGGTTTATCATCTTCCAACAGGTGTCTGGTAAATTCATCAAAATACTTTTTAAGCATATGACGGTCTCCATGCCGGTATTATATTTGGTTTTTCCCTTTATATTGTTTCTTATAATACTCAAATAATTCCGAGAATTCCAAAAGATCAGGAATTGCCTTCTGTGAAAGGCTGTAAACCCCATGTTCTTCCCTTTTGAACCAGCCATAATGGTTGTCAATAAGAATCCTGCCGGCTTTATCCGTTAATTCAGCAGTTTCTTTTATAAATTTCACCCTGCATGGGCCGTACAAGCTTAATACTGCCGCAATCTTAATTGCCGTTTCCCTGTATGAGGTTAACAGCTTTTTCCGATTGCTGCCCCCAATATTATATTCCGCGCTTCGTTCGTGAATCTCATTCAGTATTGCTTTTCTTCTTTTTTTACTGGAATTAAGACTTTTCTTCCTGTCAAATATCACTGGCTCAATTGCTTCTTCTACAAATGAGTTGTGGTTGTTTATTGTAACCAGCAGCAAGCCCAGTTCAAGGCGCCTTAGCAAATGGCATATATTCTTCCACCGCCTCGTATGTAATATCTTGTTTTTCCTTGGAACTGCAATGTATACCAGTTCTGTCAGCCTTTGCCTCTGAACTGCCTGTAAAATAACGTCCAGGTTCAGGCTTGTTTTCATTTCGACGATGATCAGCGTGTTATCCTTAACCGCTGTAACATCACAATTCATAACCTCACTGTTGACTGTAAAACCCAGGTTCTCAAAATATGACCGCACCGGGTTATAAAGTGATGTTTCATTAAGTTTTTCATCTTTCCCCAATATACCACAGCCTTTATTCCTGTTCCTTAATAAGGCGGTATTTATATATTTATGCCTTTGCTGCCGTTAACACAAATATGTCCTTTTTTTCACCATCGTTACCCGGTAATTTTTCAATACTGATATTACCAAACCCTGCTTCATAAAGCCACTGTTCAAGAACAACGGGGTTTATCCCCCTATGGTAGTCATGCATGCTTTTCTGGAATTCTTCATCATTATACGGCAGAAGATCTGCAATGAAAAGAATCCCTCCATGTCTTAAAACCCGGTAAAACTCCTTAATAATCTCATCGGGGAATTCAATGTGATGTAAAATCATCGATGCGCAAACCAAGTCCACCCGGGAATCTCTTAGCGGCACTTCGCTTTCTTCGCACTCCACGGTAAGTATATTTGTAATGCCTTGCAGCTTTGCTTTTCTGTCCAGTTCGTCAAGCATTGATACCGACATGTCCATGGCGATTATTTTTCCCACATGTGAAGCTATACCCCTTGAAATGAAACCATCGCCTGAGCCGTAGTCCAGCACTGTCATATCCTTGTTCAGCAAATTTGAATCAATCAGTTTGTTGATGATTGAATGATCATACAAACCGGCACTTAATTCTTCCCATCTGTCAGCTATATTCTCAAAAAACTGCCTGGCTTCGTGTTCGCTGGATGAATACATTTTAGAGCTTCCTTTTGACAGCCAGTCAATCAATGCTTTCTTTGAGAACCTCCATTCCCTTCCTATTTTCCTTGCAGGGACATCTTCCTCCCTGAGAAGTTTTATAAAGGTTTTTATGCTTACACCAAACAGTTCGGCTGCTTCATCCATGTTCAGAATTTCTTTTTCCAACAGTAACCGCACCTTTCACGCATTAACATTTCTTAATCATACCCCATGGTTTTCTTCCGGAAAATGCGCTATTTTGGGTTTAAAATTTTCAACCCTTTTCAAAGCTTCATTACCAGCTATTTATATATTTTTTCTGTTCATCGGTAAGTTCATCTATAGTAATGCCAAGACTTTTAAGTTTCATCATTGCGATTTTCCGATCAATTTCTTCAGGTATTTCAAATACTTTCGGCTGAAGCTCCGAATGATGATTTAAAATATATAATGCAGCGTAAGCCTGCACTGCAAAGCTCATATCCATAATCTCGGCAGGATGGCCGTCACCGCATGCCAGGTTTACAAGCCTTCCTTCTCCAAGAAGATAAACTTTTCTGCCATTAATAAGTTCATAACAGGTTATATTTTTTCTTGATTCATTTATATTATTGCTTATTTCTTCCAGATCGGGAATACATATTTCAACATTGAAATGCCCTGCGTTGCACAGTACTGCGCCGTCCTTCATTTTCAGGAAATGCCTTTTCACTATCACTTTACTGCATCCGGTTACGGTTATGAAAATATCCCCCAATTCAGCCGCTTCATCCATCGTCATAACACTGAAGCCATCCATGACAGCCTCAATTGCCTTAACGGGGTCTACCTCGGTAACAATAACCTTCGCACCCAATCCTTTGGCTCTCATTGCAACACCTTTGCCGCACCACCCATAACCTGCAACAACAACAGTCTTGCCTGCCACTATCAGATTTGTCGTTCTGTTAATACCATCCCATACCGACTGGCCTGTTCCATAGCGGTTGTCAAACAGGTGTTTGCACATCGCATTATTAACTGCCATCATCGGGATTTTCAACGTTCCCTCTTTTTCCATCGCTTTAAGGCGTAGTATGCCTGTCGTGGTTTCCTCACAACCTCCGTATATTCCGGAAAGCAATTCCTTTTTCCTTGTATGGAGAGCATGGGTCAAGTCCCCGCCGTCGTCAATGACTATATGCGGGCCATGGCTAAGTGTTTCGTCAATGAAATGATCATATTCTTCAGATGTGGCATCATACCATGAATAAACATTGATTCCATCCTCCACAAGCGCCGCTGCAACATCATCCTGTGTTGAGAGAGGATTGCTCCCGGTAACTGCCATTATAGCGCCACCTGCTGCAAGCACTTTCGAAAGATAGGCTGTTTTTGCCTCAAGGTGGATTGAAAGAGATATTTTAATTCCTTCAAACGGACGTGTTCTTTTGAATTCCTCTTCCAGGCTGTTCAGTATCGGCATGTTTCTTTTTGCCCATTCTATTTTTTGCCTGCCCGACGGAGCAAGATTTATATCTCGGATTATACTTTTCATGTTTCTTTTTCTCCATTTTTTAATATTTTTCTTTTGACAAACTATTATACCATTTGAAACCAGTTTCATTCAAGATAATATACAGTTATATTCAGTCAATGTTATTTTAATTTCAGTTGAATTTAAATTATGCAAAACTTAGTTTTATGTCAGACTAAAATTTTATAAACAGGTTTACAGCTAAGTGGTATAATAATTACGCAGTTTTTATATATGATAAATGAGAGGGTTTTTATGAAACTTCGTGAAGTGCTTGATATTGCCCTTGAAGCAGGTGAAATACTTCTGCGCAATGGAGCTGAAACATACAGGGTTGAGGAAAGCATCACAAAAATATGCAATGCCTATGGCCACCCATGTGAAGCCATTGTGCTTACAACAGGCATTTTCCTGACGGTATATTCTTCCGAATATGAGTCTGAAACATCGGTACGGAGAATAAAGGTCAGGACACTGGATCTTTCAAAAATTGACCGGGTTAATTCCTTTTCCAGGAAAATCGCCCATAACAAGTTGTCTTACGAGGAAGCAAAAAAAGAGCTGGAAGATATAAAGGCAATTAAATATTATCCTGTATATATACAGCTAATATCTTCAATGGCAGTTTCTTTTGCCTATGCCATGCTTTTTGGAGGCAATATGACCGATGGAGCCGTTTCACTTGTGATTGGAGCATTATTATATTTTTTAAATCTTTTCATGGTGAAATCGGGATACTTCCCCTTCCTGGTATATTTCGTAATTGGGTTTTTCGGCGGTTTTATAAGCATGATTGCAGAATTTTTAATACCCAACAGCAATGCTTATATTATAATAATCGCATCAATTATTATGTTCCTTCCCGGAGTTGCAATAACCAACGGCATAAGGGATCTTCTTTCCACCGACACGATAAGCGGGCTTACCAGGCTCGGAGAAGCTTTCCTGACGGTGCTTGCCCTTGTTATGGGTGTATGGCTTGCCATCTTAACAGTTCATTATATAATTTAAGCGGGTGTTTTATATGATTCGGATATTATTATCTTTTTTGGGCAGTTTTTGCCCTGCAATACTACTTAATACAGACAAAAGAAACCTGATATGGGCAGGTTTGTCAGGAACTTTAGGGATGATTGTTTATGACCAGCTCCTTGTAATATTCCCCGCTAGCGAACTGCTGGCTATTTTTCTGGGCACGGCAGCAGTGGCCGTATATAGCGAATTAATGGCCAGAGTAAGAAAAACACCGGCTACTATATTTCTAATACCCGGTATTATTCCTTTGGTTCCTGGAGTTGACACATACCGTACCATCCAGCTTATTGCCGAAGGGAATTATTCCTCTGCCATGTCATACGGTGTGGCAGCCATCTCAAAAGCTTGCCTGATGGCATTCGGTATTATGACAGTCTCTGCTGTATTCAGAAAAATAAATCGCACTAAAAGACAGTTATTAAGGCCATGATTTTATAATTTCGGTTACAAGGGCTGAAAACTTCGCTTCAACTTTTTTCCCGGCTTCAATAACCTCTTCATGGTTTAAAGCTTGATCAAGAACTCCTGCTGCCATATTTGTAATGCATGATATCCCCAATACTTTCATACCCATATGCCTTGCTGCAATTGCTTCGGGTACCGTAGACATTCCTACCGCATCCGCTCCAAAGTATCTAAGAGCCCTTATTTCTGATGGTGTTTCAAATGAAGGGCCTTTTGTATATGCATAAATACCTCTTCTTATATCACAATGAAGGCGCATGGCGCATTCTGCAGCCATTTCCACAAGTTCCCGATCATAAATATGAGACATATCCGGGAAACGCGGGCCTAATTCATCTATATTTTCTCCCCTTAGCGGATTCTCGGCAAAAAAACCGATATGATCCTTTATAAGCATCAGGTCTCCGGGTCTGAACTGCGTGTTAATTCCGCCTGCTGCATTAGTTAAAAGCAAGTTTTCCACTCCCAGAAGCTTAAATGCACGTATAGGGAATACAACCTGCTCCATGTTCCAGCCTTCGTAATAATGGAATCTGCCTTTCATCGCAACTATGTCTCTTCCGCCCAGCTCACCGAAAATCAATCGTCCCTCGTGCCCTGCAACAGTGGTTCTGGGAAAATTCGGTATTTCCTCATAAGGTATTTCAATGGTATTTGACATATAGTTTGCGAGATTTCCAAGACCTGAACCCAATACAACAGCTATATAAGGGGTTTTATGAATTCTCTGACGTATATGGTCTGCACTCTGCTTTAGCTTGTCATAATAATTATCCATAGGAAGCCTCCTCTGTTTAATGAGCGCTTGTGCGAAGCGTGTACAAATAACACTTAATGCAAGCGCTTTCTTCGCGCGTTTGGTTAAACATGCCGAAAGCTTTTCCAATGCTTTCGAAGCAGCTATAAGTCCATGACAATATTAGCTTAATCAACCCTGTTTGTCAACGGTACGGTTAAGTTCATGCATTATCTCATTGACTTCATAATGTTGCTTGATGTATAATTATACAAAATTTATGTATTTTTAATCACAACGGAGGCAAATATGAGCGAAATTAAGTTACCAAAAGGATTCAAAACTGCAGGGGTTGCCTGCGGAATTAAAAAGGACGGCAAAAAGGATCTGGCATTGATTATCTCCGAATGTGCAGCAGAAGCAGCCGGAGTTTTTACAAAAAATCTCGTCAAAGGTCATTCCCTTAAATGGACGATGAATAAAATAAAAAACAACAAAATTAAGGCCATTGCAATTAACAGCGGAAACGCAAATGCATGTGTCGGTACAAAGGGTGATGCAGACGCTGAACGATTTGCCAATGTGGTTGCAGAACTTGCGGGTTGTGACAAAGACCATGTATTGCTTGGTTCTACCGGTGTTATAGGGTTCCCCCTTCCAATGGAGAAAATAGAATCGGGTCTTCGTGAAGCATACATGCAATTAAGCCCATGCAATCCACATGATGCCGCCTGCGCAATCATGACAACCGATACTTATCCGAAGGAAATTTCCATTGAGATGAACTTATCGGGAAAGAAAGCCACCCTGTATGGTATGGCAAAGGGTTCAGGCATGATCCATCCGAATATGGCAACTATGATAGGAATTATACTTACCGATGCCTCCATCTCAAAAGAAATGCTTCAAGCAGCTCTTTCTGCTGTAGTTAACAAATCTTTCAACCGTATCTCGGTGGACGGCGACACAAGCGTATGTGATATGGTTGTTTCTTTAGCCAACGGCGAGGCAGCAAACGAAAAAATAACACAGGAAAATGATGACTATAAAACCTTTGTTACCGCTCTTGAAAAAGCAGCAATAACGTTGTCAAAAATGCTCGCGAAAGACGGAGAAGGCGCAACGAAACTAATCGAAATTCATGTTAAAAATGCCCCGGACAATGAAACTGCTCATAAAATAACCAATTCCATAGCAAAATCCCCTCTTGTAAAAACAGCCATGTTCGGGCAGGATGCAAACTGGGGAAGAATCCTTACTGCGGCAGGATATTCAGGTGCAGTATTCAACCCTGATTTGGCAGACATTATGATAGGTGATTTGCCGGTTTGCAAAAACGGTACGGGTCTCGATTTTGATGAAGCCAAAGCCCTCGAAATATTAAAGCAGGATGAGATAAAAATAACACTGGACCTTAAAATGGGCAATTCCGAAGATATCATGTGGACATGCGATTTCTCATATGATTACGTTAAGATAAACGGTTCGTACAGGACATAGGCCGGAACGCATCTCCTAGATAATGCTAAACATTATATAGAAGACCGCAGCATCTTCTTTCGGGTAACTGTACTGCATTTGGCGGAGCCTATAGTTCAGGCTTGCTTGTCTTCGTTCGAAGTCACCTGCTCCGGCCTGTGCTCCGCAATGCTGCTTAAAAAGCGGTACTGCGAATTTCGGATTTTCTGCATTTTTCAGGGATACCAAGTATTACTTTTTCACCGATCTTTGCCGTGCCCTCTTACCAGTAAGCTAATGTCATTTATTTATTGCTTATTTCCTGGCTTATTGATAAAATGGTAAAAGAATAGGCATTTGTCGTTCATCTTTGCAGTAAATTTGCTATGATTAGGGGGTAAAATGATGGCAATTCGTCAGTTTGTAAAATTTACTGTTGGAGAAGAGGAGTTTGGTGTTGAAATAAGTAAAGTCCGGGAGATTATTAAGATTCAGGAAATGCTGAAAGTACCAAATGCACCTCGTTACATAGAAGGATTAATGAATCTTCGCGGTACCGTATTAACCATTTACAATTTAAGAAAACGTCTTGGTATGCATGACAAGGAATTTGATGAAAATTCAAAGATAATTACAGTATATCATAATGACTTATTGGTTGGCTTTACTGTGGATATGGTCAACGAAATTGTCAGGGTTGATGAGGAAAACATTGAAGATACTCCTTCTTCGGTTCCCAATATTGACAAAAAGTTTTTATCCAAGGTTGTAAAATTTGACAACAAGCTGATGCTTATCCTGGATCTGACCAATGTGCTGTCACCTGATGAAGAAACCGAGATAAGGGAGTTTATCAGCAAAAACGAAGAACAATTAAATAAACAATAATAATACAGCCAATATACTTTTTCATACCAAACATGCATATACTTTTCACAGGCATATTTTTCAGGCACTTGTAAGTTTCATACTGACAAGTCTTTTGCCGGTGAGGAGTTATTATGTATGTTTTGGTAATTACATCGAAAAAGAAAAATATCCTGCTTTTATTATGTGGTGCCGTTCTCCTTTTTTTTGCCGTTTACCGGTTTATTCACGCTTTTATTCCCGGCTTTGAAATTTCGCTGGAGCACCGGCTTTCATTAAAACTCCCGTATTTGGTTGAAATGACATCAATTTATGCGGCAGAACCAGGCGAGTCTCTTGTTCAGGCAAGTTCCATTTTCGGAAATAGCTTTAAAACAGAAACAATACATCGCCATGGCCTTTCGGATATAACCTTCCAATATCCTGAAACGTTGATGTTGGGTGAAATTCAGAACCTTGGCCACGAAATAACCGTTCATATCAATTTTAAACATAATAACAATAAAGCTATAGGATTCTTCCAGGTATGGAATCTCAGCCAGCCTTTTGACGAATTTCTCAACAGCTCAAAAAAGATGTCTTCAATGACTTTTACGGAATTCAGCGAGTCCAGTCTGAAAGTGCAGGAAATGAAAGGCGTTATGTGGGAGTATACCTATATAACCAGGACCCAGGATATCAAGGGAGTGGAGATTTTTATTGAAAATGGCTCTGAGATGTACAGATTCTCAATATTCGTACCAAAAAGCGATTACAAGCCCGTTTATAAACGAATCATAATGCGCATGGCAAAATCCTTGAGAGTTAAGAACATGGTCGGCGCGATTCTGTTAATGTGTAAACAGGATTAGCTGTATTCATTTATTAGGGATTTGGGGGTATAAGGCTGGGCCAGCGCAACACAGTTCTTTCCTCTTCCCTTTGCTATATAAAGAGCCTCATCGGCACTGTTGAGCAGCTCCAGCTCATCATTTGCCAGCGTAGGGAATGTAGAAACCCCCATGCTGACCGATACCGATATGGTAATATCATTGTTTTTATCACAAACTACAAGTTCGGATATTTTTTTCCTGAGCTCCTCTGCCCTTTCATAAGCTTTTTCTTTTCCCGTGTAGGGAAGGAGAATTATAAATTCTTCCCCGCCAAAGCGCGCCACAACATCATCCTTACGCACTGATTCCTTTACCGTCAATGCTATTGACCTCAGTATCATGTCACCGAACAGGTGTCCGTATGTATCATTATAAACCTTGAAGTCATCAACATCGAAAAATATAATTGAAACTTCATAACCCTGTTGTCTGGCGTGTTTTAACTCATCCTCCAGACGACTCTGGAAGTATGCACGGTTGTAAACCTGCGTCAGACCATCGATATTCGCACACTCCTGAAGTTGTTCGTACAGCTTTGCGTTTTCTATGGCAATACTTATATGCTGGGTAATAACCTCAAGCAGTCTTACATTATTGCCATCAAAAGCATTCGGGATGTTATGTTCAATAAGTATAAGGCCATACCCCTTGCCTTTTATCCTTAAAGGCACACACATGAACGACCTTACATTCCTGTCTTTTGTGAAGGAATATTTACCGGGATCCACATCATTGTCAATTATTGTCCTGCCCTTATCCAAACATTCTTTCAGCACAGGAGAATTTATATTATCTGTAAGTATTGCCCGCTCTCTTCCGTTGGTTATGTTGGTTACCTGCACCTTAAGCCGGTTTCCTTCCCTGTTGTAAAGCGCTATGTTTGAAGTGGCAACGCCCATAACTCCTATAATAATATCGTTCACAAACGTAAGCAGCTCATTCATGTCAAAAATCGAACCAATAGCCTGGGATATCTGCTGTAGTGTAAAAAATTCAGCCAGGCTTGAAGCCAGCTTTTTATTCATATCTTCAAGCTGACAATTGATTTCCTTAAGCTTTTCAACCTGTTCCTGTTTCTCAATTCTGGCCTGCTCAAGCTGTTCATATTTCTTTTTCAGCTCTGATACAAGCCTTTGATTATCCTGTTCCCTTAGAGTATAAATATGGTTATGAATTCCAAAAACCCTGAATAATATAATAAATACAAGGTAATGGACAGCAACATATATCACAAGTGAGAAACTAAAACGTTCAAAGACTGAATCTTTAGCGTGAATAATTACATGAACCACTGATACAGACAGGAACTGAGTGGTCAGAGCGAAAATTACATAAAGCATTGAAGCCCAAAACCCATCTGTTATACAGACGCTTACAATCGGGAGAAAAACGATAAAGCAATATAACAAACCATACTGCATTGTACCAATAAGTAAAGATATTATAAGAATTTCAACCAGTTTCAAAATCCTGTACATTTTTCTGCCTTTTGCCTTATTTTCTTTTATATGGTACAGTTTTAGCAAACTGGTTGCGGCAAATGCTATGTACAAAACCAACTGTAGAACAATTTTACTGTAATCGGGTATAGCGTGGTTGGCAGCATATTCTACATATGCATCAAACAGAATTAACGAAAGTATAATTACCAATAGAAAGCTCGTTATCACTTTCTCGTAACTATTGAAATCAACCGGTAAATTACAAGGTCTCCGGCATCTCCCTTTAAACACTGTATTTCTCCTGATCTCCAATTTTATTTATATTTTACCTGCTTAATATCTCTGTTCTTGTCTGTACTTCAATTAAATTACAAGTGTTTCTATTTTATTTTACCATATATACCTGACAATTTGTGTACTTGAAATAAATAATATTTATTCCATATATTATTTTAGCTTTTTCTGTCCGTATACGCAATATGGCTTTACAGTGCACACCTCGCAATTAGGTTTTCTTGCATTGCATACCGCACGTCCATGATAGACAAGCTGGTTTGAAAACTTGCTCCATTTCTCTTTTGGAATTATTTGCATCAGGTCGAATTCTATCTTTGTGGGATCCTCTTCCTTTGTCAGACCCAGGCGGTTTGACAGACGCTTGGCATGCGTATCAACAACAACGCCCGGGATATTGTAAATATTTCCTAAAATTACGTTTGCAGTTTTCCTTCCTACACCAGGCAAAGTTAAGAGCTTTTCCATGCTGTCAGGGACTTCACCGTTATACTGCTCAACTATCATCCTGCAGCATTCTTTTATGTTTCTTGCCTTATTCCTGTAAAATCCGGTAGAACGGATTTCCTGCTCAAGAGTTTTTAAATCTGCATTTGCGAAATCATCTGCTGTCTTATATTTCCTGAACAAATCCTTTGTGACGATATTTACACGTTCATCGGTGCATTGAGCTGCAAGCTGGGTAGCTATCAACAACTGCAGAGGCGTCTCGTATGTAAGGCTGCACCCTGCATCCGGATATAGCCTGTCCAGTTCTTCCATGATTTTTATCACCATTTGCTTATTCTTCATAACACAACCCTTTCACTTACCGTCATGCAACTATATTAACAAACCTGTTATGGTAATTTAAAAGAAGACCAGCCCTGTATGAATCAAGCAACAGTAATCACAGGTGTGGTCTTCAATAAGAAGTATAATCAAGTTAACCAAAATTCGCAATTAACAAATTATGCCTTTAAATTTCCTTATATTTCTATGTTACCCCTTTAACATACTTCTGTAAACATGCAAATATTCTTTTGCTGAGTTTTCCCATGAAAAATCTGATCTTAATCCTCTCCTTACCATATCAAGCCATAATTCCGGGTTATTCCTGTAAACGTTAACCGCCCTGCCAAGTGCATGGATAAAAGCCTCGGCAGTGTGTTCCTTGAAGGTAAACCCGTTCCCTTTTTCCAAATTGTTATCAATATCGATAACGGTATCTTTTAAACCGCCGGTTTCACGTACCACCGGTATTGTGCCGTAACGTAGGCTTATCATCTGCCCCAGCCCGCATGGTTCAAACCTTGAAGGCATAAGGAATATATCACTACCTGAGTATATTTTATGTGCAAGTTTTTCATTGAACTCTATCCTCACCGAAACCTGTTCGGGGTATTTTTCCATCAGATCCAGGAAAATTTCCTCCAGGTACGGATCGCCAACACCCAGTAAAATAAACTGTATTCCCATCTCCATCATTTTTTCAAATGCTTCAACAACAATATCCAGGCCCTTTTGCGAGACAAGGCGGTGTACCACACCGGCTACCGGAACATTTTTTACAGGCAGCCCAAGTTCTGCCTGAAGCTCATTTTTATTCCTCATTTTACCGCTTAAATCCTTTTCATTATATGGATAAGAGAGGAAAGTATCATCCTCCGGGTTAAAGTAATCATAACTTATGCCATTAAGTATTCCGGACAGGTCGTTAAGCCTGTTATGCAAAACACCTTCAAGGCCTTCCCCGTATTCACGCGTCAGAATTTCTCTTGAGTAGGTATGGCTGACGGTGTTAATTTTATCGGCGTAAAGGATGCCGGCCTTCAAAAAATTGAATTTACCGTAAAATTCAACCTCTTCGGGCACAAATAAATCATCGGGAAGGCCCAGCAAATCCAATACTTTCTTCTCAAAATGCCCCTGATATTCAAGGTTATGAATCGTCAGCAAAGTTTTTACATGACGGTAAAAATGATCTTTTTTCTTATACTTTTTCTCAAGCAGCAACGCAATTGGTCCTGTATGCCAGTCATTCATATGAATCAGATCGGGTTTAAACCCTATTACCCTGCATAATTCGAGAGACGCTTTGCACAGGAAAGCAAACCTTTCGCCGTCATCATGGTGCATATAAATACCGTCTCTGTAATAATAGTGGTAGTTGTTTATTGTGTAGGTAGTCGCTTTAGCATTCCTGATTTCCTTTAATATGCATGTTTTATGACTGTTGCCAATGGTAACCGGAAAGTCGGCAACATACATCTGCTCAGCGTCAATTCCTTTGTATCCGGGCATGACAACACGGACATCCATACCCATATCTGAAAGAACCCCGGGCAGAGATCCTGCTACATCGGCAAGACCCCCGGTTTTTGCATAAGGTGCCACCTCCGCAGATACAAACAGAATTCTTAAGCCTTTATCCATAAAACCTCCGGTAGAACACATATAAAATTTAATAAAAAAAACAACCTCTTAAGAGGTTGTCTCATTTCTCATTTTTTTATTCTTCTTTACAATCTTTCAAGGAAAGATTTATACGGCCTTGCTTATCTATTTCTATAACCTTCACCTGTACTTCATCGCCGACCTTAACCACGTCCTCAACTTTGTTTACACGTTTGTTAGACAGCTTTGAAATATGCACCATTCCTTCTTTTCCGGGAAGGAACTCGACAAATGCACCAAAATTCATAATCCGTGTCACTTTTCCGGTGAATTGCTGGCCTACCTGAACGTCCCCGGCAATTCCTTCTATCATCGAAATTGCTCTCTTTCCTGCTTCTTCATCGGATGTTGCAACAAATACTTTTCCGTCGTCTTCAATATCAATTTTAACACCTGTATCGGCAATGATGCGCTGTATTACCTTACCGCCGGGTCCAATAACCTCCCTGATCTTGTCAACATCTATTGAAGTGGTGAATACTTTTGGAGCATAAGGCGACAGTTGAGGTCTTGGTGCGCTTATTACTTTTAATATCACATCATTTAATATGGTAAGCCTGCCCTGGCGTGTAATCTCAAACGCCTGTCTTATGATCTCATATGACAGACCGTCAACTTTTATATCTACCTGAATGGCAGTAATACCATTCTTTGTTCCAGCAACCTTGAAGTCCATGTCGCCAAAGAAATCTTCAATTCCCTGTATATCCATGAAAGTAACGAATTTGTTAGGATCTTCCTCATCAACAACAAGTCCGGCAGATATTCCTGCCACAGGCTCCCTGATAGGAACCCCTGCATCCATAAGGGCAAGCGTACTGCCGCATACACTTCCCTGCGAAGTTGATCCGTTTGACATCAATACTTCGGATACAAGACGGATTGCGTATGGGAATTCTGATTCAGGCGGTATGACCGGTTCAAGGGCACGCTCTGCAAGAGCACCATGGCCGATTTCTCTTCTTCCGGGACCGCGGGTGGGTTTTGCTTCCCCCACGCTGAATGCCGGGAAGTTGTAATGGTGCATATACCGCTTTGTTTCTTCATCGTCAACGCCATCCAGCATTTGAACATCGCCAAGAGGCCCGAGGGTAACATTTGTAAGTACCTGTGTCTGACCTCTCTGGAACAGTCCTGAACCATGTGTTCTTGGCAGAACGCCAACTTCGGCATGTAACGGCCTTATTTCCATCAAACCTCTTCCGTCCACGCGTTTTCCTTCATATAGCAATTTATCGCGAACTATCCTTCTCTGAAGTTTGTATAAAGCATCAGAAATCTGGGTAACTGATTCAGGGTATTTTTCGTCAAGAGCTTCATGAACCCTTTTTGATATCGCTTCCACATTCTTCTCTCGTTCGGTCTTGTCGGCATTCATCATTGCAGTGGTTAATTCTTCCTTACAAAGGCTTGCCACTTCATCATAAATTTCCTGCGGTACTGCCATGGATGTATATGTGAACTTCTCCTTACCCACTTCTTTTACAATTCCTTCGATAAAATCGATAAGGCGCTTAATTTCCTCATGACCCTTTCTGATTGCATCCATCATTACGTCTTCAGGAACTTCGTTAGCTCCTGCTTCAATCATCACAATCTTTTCCCTGTCAGCAGAAAGGGTTACATACATCTGGCTCTTTTTACGCTGTTCCTGGTTCGGATTAATTATTACTTCTCCATCCACAAGACCAAGAATTACCCCTGCTATCGGGCCGTTAAACGGAATATCTGAGATGCACAATGACACAATGGTTCCTATAATGGCTGCAAATTCAGGGGAATTGTCCTGCTCCACAGACAGAACCATGTTAACTACAGATACGTCATTTCTGAGATCTTTCGGAAATCTGGGACGTATTTGACGATCTATTACTCTTGCAGTGAGTATTGCACTGTCAGAGGGTTTACCCTCTCTCTTGATAAATCCGCCCGGAATTTTTCCGACAGAATACAGTTTTTCCTCATAATCAACACTCAACGGGAAAAAGTCTACTCCTTCCCGTGGTTCCGAAGCTGCTGTAGCAGTGGACAATACCACAGTGTCTCCGTATCTTACCAATGCTGAACCGTTCGCCAACTGTGCCAGTTGACCGACTTCAATCTTTAGCGTTCTACCCGCCACATCAATGGAAAACTCTTTTTTCATATCTCCTATCAACATCCTTTCCAAATGCTGTGAACGGGGTGAAAAGGTCAGGGAAGAAAATTCCGGAAGCGGAACCCTCTTCTCTGAACTTCTGCACCGCCTGTTCACAACATTTTTTATTTGGTTATAAGATTTTTTGCAAATAAGCCATTAACCTAAATAAATACCTGCCACGAAGTGGCAAGCTCATTTCACATTATTTCACCTGAGAGGATATTTTATAACATGTAACATGTATTACATGCTGAAAAGTAAAAAAAAGCGGAGAGTCTCCGCTTTTTACTTTCTTATCTCCAACTTGCCGATAATCTCACGGTACCTGTTGATGTCTTTCTTCATCAGGTAATTCAAAAGCCTTCTTCTTTGACCAACCATCTTTAGCAAACCTCTTCTGGAATGGTGATCCTTTTTGTGGGTTTTTAAATGCTCGGTGAGGTTTGTAATACGGTGTGTCAAAAGAGCAATCTGAACTTCCGGTGAGCCGGTGTCAGTCTCATGGATCTTGTACTGATCAATTATTTGCTGTTTTGTTATATTATCCATTATTCCAACTCCTTTCTTATTTACGCCGTCAGCCCAGTTACCGGCCGGAGTCCTCCGATGACCGAGCTGATGGTTTATAAAATACCAAATTAGTCTAACATAAAATTTGACAACTGTAAAGATGGTTTTAGGTTTTCCATATGCCCCGGTGCAGGAATTAATGCCCATCTTAAACCAGTATTGAATGAAACACCGGACTTTTACCATTCTCCGGAGACTTTTAAGTTTTCATGGGATTAGTATTGCCAATTATTTATTATCTTACCGGTTAATTAATAACACAAGTGCAATTTCAGTCAATCTTCCTGGCAGAGAAACATCCTAACTATCAATAAAAACTTTGGGGAAAGGCGTCTTATTCCCATTAGTCCTCATTGTTTGAACGAGTCATTGCAGAAAGAATCACAGACCCTACCGATACGACTTTTACAACCTTTATAATACAGCGTTTTTGCCCGGTTTCAGGAGACTGGCATACCCAGTACACATGGCGGATTGAAGGCCTTGCAGATACAGGAATTGAGAACTAATCATTGCTTTCACCAGGTACGGCTCTCATAATGATTTCATTGTCATAGACCCCTTCTATAACATGATGTGGGGGAACAACAAGAAATTCATCTTCATTCCACAGGCCATTTACAAGCATCTCAATAAGTCTTGTATCTCCCTGGATGCACTCAAAAACGCGGCCTTCTTTTTCGGCTTCATCTTCTATCAGTTTTCTCGTGCCAAGCTTTTCGTAAGGCGGTGTTTCTATATAAACGACCTGTTTATCACTGTCATCTTTTGGTGCCAGAGTTTCAACAATATACCGGGCATTGTCCTCTCCATATTTTTCTGCCAGTTCTTCAAAATCCATATTGATACCAAGGAACTGATGTACACTGCTGTTCCTTATATAATAGTCCCCATCCTGCATGTACCCGCCCGAGGTCCATCTGCAACTGGGCCTGTGGCCGAAATACTGCTTGTACTTATCCCTTGAACCAAGAAAAATTGTGCAGCAATCATGTGCTCTTGGTATAACAACAGGGATCTCCCTGGTTTGGATCCCGGCCATGGCATTTCCACAAAGCCCGTATCCAAGCAAGATATGGCTGAACAATTCAGGATTGGTATTATCAATTTCCTTTTGAATCGTTTCCCTTAAAAAGTCAGGGTACTCATGCGACATTTTCATCGTAAAAGTCAGGAAAACGTTTTTTCTGCTTTCAAGCAGCGCTTCGTATACCTCACGGCAAAAAACATCACAGCATATAAGCTTGTACCTCATAATTGACATCTCATCTCTAATACAGTATTATTGGCAATTGCTCAGTGGCTTTTTATATTCCAATCAAAGCCTGTAATATACACATTCTATTCTTTTTTAAGAAAAGTCGCAATATCGTCCTTAAAAAAGTAAATATTGACATAGATCAAAATTTTATGTGTGTTATAATTTTGATTGTAGCTAAATTTCATTAAAACTATATGTAAAAGGTGATTCCGTTGCCACTGGTTAAAGTTTATACCGATAAAGATTATCAATCATTTCATGTTCCCGAAGGAATAAATTTGCTGGAAGCGCTTAGAAAACATGGTTGTTCTCCCGAATCCCCATGTAATGGCAAGGGCATTTGCGGAAAATGCCGGGTACTGGTACATAATCCTCTGCCTTATACCACCGAAGAAAAAGAGCATCTGTCACCTGAAGAAATAAATAACGGCATTCACTTGTCCTGCATGGTAAAAGTTTATGATGATTTGGATGTTTCCCTGAATGCAGGTTGCAGAAAAGCTTCAATTGTAACAGAAACCAATATTGCTCAAACCAATGGCAGTCCGGTGGTTAGAAAAAGCTTTGTTAACCTGCCCGTTCCTTCAATTACCGATCAAAGGTCGGACGATGTGCGCTTGTTTTCTTATGTTAATCAAAATAACCCGGATCAGTGCAATGGTTTTAAGAACCATTCACTTTCCTTGCTCAGAAAACTTCCCGGCCTTTTAAGGGAGAATGATTTTAACGTAACGCTGATAGAAATTGCAGGTAATATAACCGGTGTGGAAAGCGGCAACACCGTTTCCAGAAATTTCGGAGTGGCAATTGACATTGGAACCACAACCCTTGCGTCTTACCTGTATGATTTAAATGCCGGAAAACAGGTTTCGGTTTCATCCCGGCTTAATCCTCAAAAAAAATATGGCGCCGACGTAATATCAAGGATAGAATATTCCATAAAAAGCCATGAAAATCGTTCTGAAATATCATTGGTTCTCCGAAATGCCATAAATGACATGATACATCAATTAGTAACTGAAGCAGGAATACTTTCCACCGATATTTACGCTGTAACCCTGGCAGGGAATACCACAATGCTGCATCTTTTGCTTGAGCTTCCTTCAGCCAATATTGCCTCTGCACCCTTTATTCCGGTATTGCTGTCAGGCCTTGTTTTAAGCCCCGGTGATCTGCAACTGGATATAAATCCTTATGGCAGGATTTTTGTACTTCCTTCGGTATCGGCATATATAGGTGCCGATACAACAGCAGCGGTACTTTCCACTGAAATGCACAAGCAAACGGATATTTCCCTTCTTATTGATATCGGAACAAACGGGGAGATTGTAATCGGCAACAGCTCATTCCTGTATGCATGCTCAACCGCGGCTGGCCCGGCTTTTGAAGGAGCTAATATATCATGCGGCATCGGAAGTGTCGAAGGTGCAATAAACGGTGTATCGGTTACCGGCAGCGGCATGTTAAAAATTAACACTATCGGTGGATATGAACCTGTAGGGATATGCGGTTCAGGTCTGATTGATGCCGTTGCCTGCATGCTCAGGATTGGCGTTATGGATGAAACCGGCCGTATTCTGGATATAGATGAAATGACCGATGATGCAAAGAAGATATATGGCGACAGGATAGTTGAAATAAACGGCCAGACAGCTTTTTTACTGGTTCCCGCCAATGACACCGGGCATAATGAAAACATTTATATATCCCAGAAAGACATACGCGAACTGCAGAATGCAAAAGCTGCTATTGCAGCCGGTATCAGCATACTAATCAGCGAAGCCGGATTAAATGTTGATGACGTTAAAACCGTATATCTTTCAGGCGGGTTCGGGAATTATATTAACATTGACAGTGCAGTGACCATAGGCCTTCTTCCAAAAGAACTGTCGGCAAGGACAAAACCCGTCGGAAACGCTGCCGGCGCCGGCGCAATTGTCGCTTTGATTTCAGAAGAAAAGCTTTCGGAGGTATGTGCAATAGCGAAGAAAATAAAATACGTGGAATTATCAGCCAGATTGGACTTTTCCTGTCTGTATGCCGATAATATGTTTTTTGGCAGCGGCATATAAAGTATTAGGAATTACAAAAAAACATAAATTTTTTCAATACTCAATCCTGCATCATGTGTATGATTTAAGTGTAAGCGAGGTTTATCAGTATTCTTGTTTAAGGAGATAACATATGAGAAACGACTTGGGCTTTGATTATGACAAAGCTGTGCAGGCGGTGCAGCATTACAGTAACGTCATTAAGTTGCCTGCAATTTTAATAGACCAAAGCGGCAAAATTATTTATTCCACACTTGCAGGGAACAGGTTTTGCAATTTTTGCTCGGATTACCCGGAAACCGGCGATTCAAAAGATAACCCAAGTCGGAAAATAGACTGCAGAAGTGTACACCTTTACGGAAGCTACCAGGCAGAAAGATTCGGCGGAAAATATGTTTTCTTTTGTCCTTTGGGACTGACGCATTGGGCCTCTCCGATTACAGTTGATGGCATGATGAAAGGGGCCATATTGGGAGGTCCGGTTCATATGATCGAACCTGAAGAATTCCTGTTAGCCGATCTTTTCAATAAATACTTCGATAATGAGCAGCTGGCACAGGCTATCAGTTCTTCAAAATCAATACCGGTAACCAACACCGAGCTTGTAAACAGCATGTCAGAGCTATTAAGGATGGTAACTTTTTATTTATCGGATACTTCCAGGCATCATTACGATGTCGACCAGAAAGCTCAGAAACAGGCTGCCGACATTTCCGAGTATATACAGAAGCTGAAAAAAATTTCAAGTGACGGTGAAAATATACCTCCCTATCCTATTGAAAAAGAAGACGAGCTATTAAGCGCAATTTCAATGGGAAACAAGCCGTTATCCCAAAAACTTCTGAATGAAATACTGGGGCATATTTTCTTTACTGCCGGAAACGAATTTGAACTAATCCGTGCCCGTGTACTTGAGCTTGTTGTGTTACTGTCCCGGGCAGCGCTGAAAGGCGGAGCAGAAATCGAGCAAATATTCGGTCTGAACTACCAATATCTCAACCAGATATATGGTTTTAAAAACCTCGAAGAATTGACGGTTTGGCTTTCCAGAATTATGGAGCGCTTTACCGATCACGTGTTCAATCTTACTAATGTAAAGAACAAGGACGTAATATTCAAATCCATCGACTATATCAGTAAGAACTACATGAAAAAAATAACGCTGGAGGACGTTTCGGCCTATGTTTATTTAAGTCCTTCATACTTCAGCAAAATTTTCAAGGAAGAAATGGACATGAACTTTAATACATACCTGAATTATGTCCGTATCGAAATGAGCAAAAAACTTCTTTCCGATCCGTCAGTCTCAATGGTTGAAATATCAAACCTGGTGGGATTTGAGGATCAGAGTTACTTTTCAAAAGTGTTCAAGAAAATGACGGGATTAAGCCCGAAAAAATACCGGGAAAGCCGGGGTAACATCAAAAAAGAATATCATGCAGAAATGCTTTGATAATAAATGATTTTGAGGTGATCATATGGATTTGTTAAAAGAAATTTCTGAAAATTTACAAAAAGGCAGGGCCAAAAACGTTAAGGAATTGGTTCAAAAAGCCATTGATGAAGGAATTGAAGTCAACAGAATCCTTGAGGAAGGTTTGTTGCACGGAATGAGCATCATTGGTGAAAAGTTCAAGAATAATGAAGTATACGTTCCTGATGTACTTATTGCAGCCCGTGCGATGAATACCGGAACAGAATTGCTGAAACCTCTTCTTGTAAGCTCGGGTGTTAAAGCCAAGGGCAAAGTAATATTAGGCACAGTTAAAGGTGACTTGCATGATATCGGTAAAAACCTTGTACGCATGATGATGGAAGGAAAAGGCCTTGAAGTAGTTGACCTGGGTGTTGATGTTCCTGCAGAGAGATTTATTGACGCAGCCATTGAGCACAACGCAGACATTGTTGCATGCTCTGCCCTGCTGACCACTACTATGATTGAAATGGAGAACATTGTGAAGAAAGTTAATGAATCTCCTCTGGCCGGCAAAGTTAAAATAATGATTGGCGGCGCACCTGTAACCGATAATTTCCGCGCCACAATCGGTGCCGACATTTACACACCCGACGCTGCAACTGCCGCAGAAGCCGCACTGAATGTCTGCCTGGCCAAGTCATAATAATTAATAATTAAATATCCTGTTTATTTTAAAGCAGTTAAAATTACATAAATTTCAACTGCTTTAAAGATAAAAATAAAAAAACTGTCAGATGGAGTTTCTTTTCAAATGCTCTGTCTGACAGTCTTGAGAAATATTCAATTTTAAAATAACTTATAGCCCAGGCATCAAACTCTTTTTAACAGCTGGGTATTTAAATTATTGATCATTCAATTATAGATATACCAAGTATATTGCATGTCCGATTTAAGCACATTCCGGCGTGAACATTCTGTCAGGCAAAACCGAACTTTAATGCCAGTCCGATGCTACCTCGACATTCGGAAGCAGCGCTCTGACCTTATCCATTAACTGAGTCCCTGATTCTGCCGGGCCCATATAGTAATCCGGAACAACAACCTTTTTCAGCGTTGATATTTTTGTAAGCGGAGTCAGATCACAATCATCGGGCAATTCCAGCTCAAGATACTCCAGCTTGAGTGAAGACAGCGGAGAAATATCATGGCAATCGGGTGCAAGCAAATCAAGCCTGTACAGGTTGGTAAGTGCCTCTATGCCGTTAATAGCTGTAAGGCCGCCATATCCATGCACGCGAAGGCTCTTCAGCGATTTCAGCTGCTTAACAGTCTGGAAAATTTCATCGTCACAGGTAATCTCAAGATATTCAAGTTGCAGTTTAGCCAATGCACTGTAATCTATGTTTTCCACGCCTACAAGGTTCATTTTCCTAAGTTCGGGCAAACCTGCAAATACATTCAAATCAACAGTATTCACATCACTTATGCTTACAGATGACAATTTTCTCAGCCCGCGCAAAGGTTCGGCGGATGATAAATGCTCATTATTATGCAATGAAACATTCTCCAGCTCAATAAGCATCGAAATGGGAGATATGTCCGAGATGTTGTTGTACCCCAGTTCAATACTCTTAAGTGCTATCAGACCTGATGCCGGCGAAATATCGGTTATATTATTCCCGATAAGACTTAAATGCTTAAGCCTTTTAAGGCAGTCGATGTTTTCTGTATCTTCGAGCGCAGAAATCGACAGGTTTTCCTGATAGTTTACAGACAATTCCTTAAGGCCGGTGAAGTGTTCCAAATCAGCCAATGACCTTATCTTCCCGGTCCTGCCTCCCTCTCTGCCGTCACTAAGCCGGAATCCCTCTCTCCAGTAAGAAAACCAACTATCTTCCCCCTCTTTTTCGATTAACTCTCCCCAAATTTTAATCTTTTCTATGAGCTTGACATCGTCATAATATATATCGCCGTCAGGCTTGCCAAGATATTCACGGATCAGCCGCTCAAACTCCGCATCTTTCCACTGTATGGCGTAGTTATCACGGAATTCTATGCTGCTTGCTTCAACAATACCAAGTTTCCTGCCAATGATCTCATCACCGGTTTCATTATATACACGTTTCAGGATTTCCATTGCTTTATCGTGCCAGCCTTCTGCCTCATAGGCTTCCGCAATGGCGATATATCCCTCAACGACTGACTTTTCAACACCTTCAACCGCATGAGCTAGGTTTGCATTACCGGTTGCCTCAAAACCCGCCTTAAGCAAATCAATGGCCTCTTGCTGCCTGCCAAGGTGCAGATATGCGTCAGCACCGCCCAGGTAGGCACGAACATTCTTCGGTTCTATCTCAATAGCTTTGGTAAACTGTAAGATTGCTTCTTCGTACTTCATTTCAAACAAATACTTCTCTCCGAGATCAATAAGTCCGGCCACGTTAAGAGCCGGCTCTGCCTGCCCGTAAGTCAAATAAATTGTGATGCCTATAGTTGCTATAATAATAACTGCTGCTATTACTAAAATGCTGCGTTTCTTCATGCTAAATCTCCTTGCTTACCCAGAATACACCATATATTAACATACCAGATATATGAAATCAAGAAATATCTCTCATACACTGACCTCTTAATCCAGCTCAACCGCTCCGGTATAAAGCTGGTAGTATCTCCCACCCAATTCAAGAAGTTCTTCATGGGTGCCCTGCTCTATTATTTCGCCATGTTCCAGCACTATAATCTGATCGGCGTTCCTGACGGTTGACAGCCTATGTGCAATTACAAAAGTGGTTCTGTTCTTCATCAGCTGGTCCATACCACGTTCAATGTATTTTTCAGTTCTTGTATCTACAGAACTGGTGGCCTCGTCAAGTATCAGAACAGGTGCCTTTGATATGGCAGCCCGCGCGATATTGAGAAGCTGCCGCTCACCCTGGCTTAAATTGGCACCGTCACCTTCCAATACGGTATCATACCCCTGGGGCAGCCTTTCGATAAATGAATGAGCGCATGCCACTTTTGCAGCGGCTATAACTTCTTCATCAGTTGCATCAAGACGCCCGTACCTGATATTCTCCCTGACCGTTCCTGAGAATAAATGGGTATCCTGAAGCACCATTGCTATATTGCTCCTTAAAGAATCCTTTTTTATCTTCTTAATATTAATACCATCAATAAGTATTTCTCCGTCATCGATTTCATAGAACCTGTTGATCAGGTTCGTAATGGTTGTTTTTCCTGCACCCGTGGATCCAACAAAAGCAATTTTCTGGCCGGGCTTAGCCGTTACATTGATACGTTTCAGTATTGTCTTGCCGGGGACATAACCAAAGGTTACATTCTTTAACACCACTTCGCCTTTGATCAGCCTTGCGCCTTCCACCCTGTTCGCTTTGGCACATATTTCTGTTGCATCCTGCGGATCTGCTGTTTCAGGTGTTTCATCCATCACTTCAAATACCCTTTCCGCCCCGGCTAATGCGGCGTAAATAGTATTCATCTGCATTGACAGCTCATTAACCGGTCTTGAAAAATGTCTTGCATAGTTTGTGAATATGGTAAGTCCACCTATGTCAAAATTCTTAGTCAGGCACAGGATGCCGCCTACTGTTGCAGATAATGCATAGCTTACCTGGCTTAAATTACCCATAACCGGCCCCATAATACCGCCAAAAAATTGTGCTTTCATTTGCCTTTTACGCAACTCGTCACTGAGGAATGCAAACTCTTCCATTGCCGTTTCTTCGTGGCAGAATACCTTTATTACCTTCTGCCCTGTAACGGTTTCCTCAATATATCCGTTTACTGCACCAAGTGCCTGCTGCTGGCCTGAAAAATATTTTCTGCTCTGTTTTCCGATCATTCCTCCCACGTAGACTAATAAAGGTGTTGTTACAATAGTAACCAATGCAAGTATCCAATTAGTAACAAACATAAGCACTACTGTACCTATCAGGTTTATAACGCCTGAAAAAATCTGCGGCATGGTATTATTCAGCATTTCGCCCACCGAATCCAGGTCGTTTGTAAAACGGCTCATTACATCACCATGTGTATGCGTATCATGATATTTCACCGGGAGCTTCTGAATCCTGCGGAATAAATCTTCCCTTATTTTTACCAGGGCGTTCTGGGAAACTCCTATCATTATTCTCTGCTGAAGATAAGAACATATTACCCCCGCCAGATATATACCTCCCATTGTAGCAAGGCCAACTGCAAGATTATTCACCTTCTCTGCCGCCGTTCGATCCACGGACACCAGGTTATTAATGACCGGGCGCAAAATGTAACTTCCGGCCAGGCTTGCGATGCTGCTGGCAAGCACGCAGGCAAAAACAAACAGAATTTTAATCTTATCCCGTCCGATATAAGCAAGCAGCCTTTTTATCGTGGCCGATGTGTTTTTTGGTTTTCCTCCGCCCACATGTCCACGCGGTCCGCCCGGCCTCCGTCCTCCCGGACCGGGTAAAGGCATTTTCCCCGGACCTGTATTTGCCTTAATATTGCCATACCTGCGTAATAATATTTCTTTTCTTTCTTCGCTTAAACCGCTCATTATGCTGTCACCTTCTTATCCATCTGCGAGTAGTAAATCTCTGAGTATGCTTCGCAATTTTTCATTAATTCGTCGTGAGTCCCTATACCGGTAACCTTTCCGTCATCCAGAACCACAATCTTGTCGGCACTGATTACTGAAGATATCCTCTGGGCAATGATAATTTTTGTAGTACCCTTCAGCGCATTATTAAAGCTTTCCCTGATTTTTGCCTCGGTGGCGGTATCAACCGCACTGGTGCTGTCGTCAAGAATCAGGATCTTAGGTTTTTTCAGCAATGCCCGTGCAATACACAATCTTTGCTTCTGCCCGCCGGATACGTTGACGCCGCCCTGCCCCAGTTCGGTGTCATACCCCGCTTCAAATGAAGTGATAAACCCATGCGCCTGTGCGCTTTCTGCGCACTGGTATATCTCATCATCTTTCGCATTTTCATCTCCCCATTTCAGATTCTCCTTAATCGTACCTGAAAACAGGACATTTTTTTGAAGCACGATACCAACCCCGTTGCGAAGGTTCTTCAGTGAATATTCCTTTACATTAACGTCATCCACCAGTACTTCTCCGAGATCAGCGTCATATAATCTTGGAATCAGCTGTACAAGGCTTGATTTGCCGCTGCCTGTTGACCCGATAATACCGACGGTTTCACCCGGATTTATAACAAGGTTGATATTTTCCAGAACCCATTTTTCATTGTTTTTATAATATTTAAAGTGAACCCCCCTGAATTCGATTTTACCGTATTGAACATTAAGCTCCTTTTGGGTGGCATTATCATCAGTCAAGTCAATGTCGGTAAGAAGGACTTCATTAATACGCTTCAAGGATGCAAGCGCCCGGGAACCGTTCAGAATAATTATCGAAACCATCATCAGTGACATGAGTATCTGGGTAACATAATTCACAAAAGCAGTAAGAATACCAGAGGTCATATTTCCTGCAATAATCTGGTTTCCACCAAACCATACCACCGCCAGGGTTGTTATATTCATTGCGAGAGTCATGACGGGCATGGTAAAAATTACAGCCTTGATTGCTTTAATTGTACTTTCTTTCAAATCCGTATTGGCTTTTTTAAATTTTTCTTCTTCATACCGTTCCCTGACAAATGATTTTACAACCCTGATATTTGTCAAATTCTCCTGGGTGGTGGTGTTTAACACATCCAGCTTTTTCTGCATGTTTGTAAAGCGCGGGAATGCAACCTTCAAAATGAAATAGATTGCCAATGACAGAAACGGTATTACGCACAGGATAACCAATGCCAGCCCCGGATTTAGTGCAAAAGCCATTATAAGAGCACCGATGAGCATGCCGGGAGCCCTTAACGCCATCCTTAACATCATCTGGATCATGTTTTGCACCTGGGTGATATCATTCGTCAGCCTTGTTACCAAAGAACCGGTATTATACTGATCTATATTTTTAAATGAAAACTTCTGAATCTGATTAAACAGGTCCTTTCTCAAATCATTGGCAAATCCTGTGGATGCCTTAATGGCAAAATAAGCTCCCCCTACCCCTCCTGCCATCATGCAAAGTGCTGTAATTACCATTGTTATGCCCATCGTTATAATATATGATGTGCCTCTGCCGCCAACTATGCCGTTATCAATGATATTACTCAATAACAGAGGCATAACCACTTCACCGATAACCTCAACAATCATAAGAATGGGCCCTATTATAAATGCAGGTAAATATGGCCTTATATATTTCCAATACCGTCTCATACATTATGTCCTTTCTTTTTGCAGTTTTATTTCTTCTTCCATCCTGGTCAGATTGGAATCCAGCTTTCGCAATAAACCATACAGGGTGTCCTTCTCTTCTTCGGTAAACCCTTCAAAAACCCTTCTATCTACAGATTCAAAAATCTGCCTGCTTTTTTCCACAACCTTTTTTCCCTTCTCGGTAATGGTTATTTTATTGAGCCGGTTGTCCTCTTCAACCATCTCCTTATTGATGTACCCGCCTTTTTTCAATTTCTTCAGGGCTACTGCTATCGTTGCAGCAGATACATCCATTAACCTTGCAATATCGTTTTGCGATACATTCGGATTACGGGCAATTTCCATCAGTAAGCGATGCTGGGCATGGTAAACCCCGGTTTCATCAAGATAATGCTGCATGATTTTTCTATGTTTCATGGCAAAGTTGATTAGTTGATGAATTATCTCTTTATTACTGATTTTAGTTACATCTCCCTTATCCATGTCTTCTTATTTCTCACCGCCTTATACCAAATCATTATTAACTTGCTAAACATTAGACTCCTAATAATTAGCTAGCTAACTTTTGCTTATTTTAGCATCTGTTTCAGCTTGTGTCAATCCAGGGTTAAGCATTTTTAATCCGCAAGCTGTCATATGTTTTAATCTGAAAAAGCAAATTCCGCTCTTAAAAAGCATTGAGCGGAATTTACTTTGTTGAATTCTGTTATGGTATATCCTTTATCCTGCAAATTCTTCAGCATTTCATCCGGTGCAGGCCAATCATCAGGTATAGTATCACTGCCAGTACATGCTGTCATAGTAACTATAAGCACTCCAATCATAAAAATCAATGTTTTTCTCATATTCACCATTTCCTCCCCAGCACTGTCACCGTCCGGTATATAATATGACCCGAACCGGTAAAACCTGCCTGTTCCACCTGCCAACTTCAGTTCTTTATTTGTACCAGCCTGTTGATTATTTCACTGCGTTATACAGCCGCAGGATAGTCACATAGGATTGCTCCCGGGTATAACTGCCATGGGGTGAAAAATAACCGTTGCCTACTCCACTCATAATTCCCTTATTTCCGGTTTTATCCTTCAGTGACGAAACGAAGGCTATAGCATCTTTCGCCCAATCCGCAAAATCATCGCTGTCGGCAAAATCTTCAGGAATTTCGCCTGTTCTGGTAATACCCAGGACATTAGCCGTACGCATCAACATTACAGCTGCTTCCTGCCTGGTAATCATGCCGTTGGGGTTGAATCTGCCTTTTCCATCACCATTCACAATACCAAGAGCATTGGCTGCAAGTATTTCTTTATCAGAAGTATCAGTAAAGGCACTATACCGGATGGAAACTTGGTTTTTCCTCAGCAATTCTTCAATGGATTTTCCGGTTTTTTGAACCAGAAAATTCACCACCAGCTTGCAAAAATCCGCCCTGGTTATGTTTTCCCGGTAGTTTTTCTGCATCGGCGGAGGTATAAGCTTTAATGATATGGCCTTTTCAATATCAGCGACGGCCCATTTGCTGACCTGCTCTATGTTGTAATAAAAAGATGATACTTTGCTTTGTTCTCCGTTGATACAGGAAATTGCTTTTATAACCGTTGTTTCACTGATGTTTATGGGTTCCATGTACCAGTTGCTTTTGGTAGTTGGCATTGTTCCGTCGGTTGTATAAAAAATGTCGGCATCCGGCGTATCACAAAATAAAGCAACTTCCACACCGTTCAGATAAGTGCCTTCCTGCTTATCAGCTTTCACGGGTTCGGGCTTCAAAAGGCTGAACATCTGCACCGTATATTTAATATCAGCGGAATGTCCTCCTTTTGATATTCCGGATATTGTGACATCAAATATGTCATTATGTGCGTATTCCTCAATATCAGGCCTGAAAATAATGCATTTTTGAATTCCGTAATTGTCATTATCCACATTGAAGTAATTCCCGGCGTCGTCCATAGAAATTTTCCGGCTGAAAGTCCATGTTTTCCCGTCATTTCTTCTGATCAGTCTAACAGTGACATTATTGACCGACGGATAGTCATATTCTTCGCCGAGGTTTACAGACCAGGCTGTGTTTCTGTTCATGAACTCAACCGGCATATAATTTTTCGCCGGCCAGGAGATAAAATCATACTTAATATCATTCTCGCGAGACCAATCATATACATATGTACTTGAGAAACCTTTGTAATAGCCAAAACCGGTTTTCTGCATAGATGGATTCAGAAACCACCTGCGATGCCCCAAGCGCTCAATATTGTACGAATCAGAATCATCCATACAGCTTAAAACAGCGCTCAGTATGTTATTATGCCCGTAACCACAATTTGACCTGCTTGTCCCCTTATAAGCAATGTCATAAAACATGTCCGGCATGTCTCCAGGCTGCACCGGATTATGGGTCAGGGTATCTATGGCTGCCAGCAATACCGCCCCATGCTGGGCATAATCAGTATAGGTCTCATCAATGTAAACATCATCAGGCAAACCGGCCAGATAACGGATAAAATTAAGGGCATCAAGCGCTTCCTGAAGGTATTCATCCTTAACCTTGCCCGCAGTATATGGAAAAGCTGAACTGGGTTCAACGTCATATTCCACATCATGCCACCATGCATTTATTATCTTAAAAGGCCTCTCACGATATTTTCCCATTATCTCCCCTATGGATCGTTCTTTAAGGGTAACTGTAGTTCCGGCATGGCTCTCATGCGCTGAAACCGTTATTGTACACACCAGGATAAGAATGAAAAAGATTGCTTTTATTCTTTTTTTCATTTCAACCCTCCGATAACCTGCAATTAATATGGATATATCCTGTCAGGTGAAAATTCCGGGCTTGCCTCGTCAACCGGATACAACAATTCAAATGTTTTTATGCCAGCATGTGATTAATACCTGATATATAAAACATTTCCAAGTATTTATATTTTACTCTTATTACTGGTTATCATCAATATTGAACCTATATTGTTCAGCTTCCCTTCCGCCATTCTTAATTAATCAAGGAAAGAACCCGGTTTCGGGAGATTTTACACAAATTTTACATTCCCTTGACTTTATTCTTTACACTAATTATTTACGCTTAAGACATAAAAAAAGTAAAGGAGAATGATGGATATGAAGAAAAAAAGGCATATACTTTATGCAGCATTTTCTATTCTAATCGCCCTGGCAGGCTGTTCAGGAGCTGGCCAGGTAAACACAGGCAACAACAGCGGCACAAGCAATAATACAGTCTTTGATTCGTCAAAGGAAATTACCGTAATATCACGTGAGAGCGGTTCAGGCACACGAGGTGCTTTTGTTGAACTTCTGGGAATTGAAGAAAAGGATGAGGATGGCAACAAAAAGGATCGTACTACTGATGAAGCGGTTATTTCAAACAGTACGTCGGTTGTAATGGCATCCGTTGCTGCAAATCCATATGCAATAGGTTACATCTCGCTCGGATCGCTGAATGATACCGTTAAAGCTGTCAAAGTGGACGGAGTCGAGGCAACGGTTGATAACATTAAAAATGGTTCCTATATTGTTTCACGCCCCTTTAACATTGCTACTAAAGAAAGTGTTTCTGAATTGGCAAAGGACTTTATAAATTTCATTTTAAGCACAGAAGGACAAAAGATAGTTGAAGATAATGGATACATTTCTGTTTCAGCCGTAGAGAATTTCGTCAGCACAAAATTATCCGGGAAAATTGTTGTAGCTGGTTCATCTTCGGTAACACCGGTAATGGAAAAATTGAAAGAAGCCTATCTGAAAGTTAATCCGAACGCCGAGATTGAAATTCAGTTAAGCGATTCTTCTACAGGAATGAATTCTGCAATAAATGGAACATGCGATATAGGTATGGCCTCAAGAGAACTTAAAGGCAGTGAACTCGAAAAAGGGCTTATACCTACTGTAATTGCGATGGACGGGATTGCAGTTATTGTGAATAATGAAAATCCCGTGGACAACCTGGCCAACGAACAGATAAAAGACATCTACACCGGAAAAGTCCAACACTGGTCAGAAATACTAAACTAGAAGCGTTAATCATATCAGGGGGGTCTGTATGAAAAAATATAAAGAGCAAGCAATGGGAATCATTTTTTTACTGGCAGCCTGTACATCGATTATATGTGTTGTATTAATCTGCTTGTTTCTGTTCAGCAATGGCATACCTGCAATTGGGAAAATCGGAATAAAAGAATTTCTTGCGGGATCAGAATGGAAGCCGGGCGACACTCCTCCTTCCTACGGTATTTTGCCAATGATACTAGGAAGTATTTATGTTACCACAGGAGCAATTATTATAGGCGTACCAATCGGCGTTTTCACAGCCATTTTCATAGCAAAATTTTGCCCGGAGAAAATTTTAAAATGGCTAAAACCTGCTATTGATATTCTGGCAGGGATTCCTTCGGTGGTATACGGTTTTTTTGGCATTGTTGCATTAGTTCCTGCTGTAAGATATACTTTCGGCGGGAACGGAAACAGTATGCTTACAGCTTCGATATTACTCGGAATAATGATTCTCCCAGCCATTATAAGCGTAAGTGCAGAAGCAATAAATGCAGTACCGGAAAGCTATTATGAAGGAAGCCTTGCCCTTGGCGCAAGCCATGAAAGAAGTGTTTTTTGCGCAGTGCTGCCTGCTGCAAAATCAGGGATCACAGCAGCCGTTATTCTTGGAACAGGAAGGGCCATTGGCGAAACAATGGCGGTTATCATGGTTTCGGGCAATCAGGCACGAATGCCTTCAGGGCTTTTAAAAGGTATAAGGACCCTTACTGCAAATATAGCCATTGAGATGGGATATGCTGCTGACCTTCACCGTGAAGCGCTTTTTGCCACCGGAGTTGTACTTTTCGTGTTTATTCTTGTTATAAACTTATTATTTTCGCTGCTAAAGAGGAGGAATGGCTGATGAAGAGAAAAGAAGGGGTAATTAAGGATTTGAAAGTGAAATTACTTAGTTATAAAAAAAGCCCCGTGTCATTTATACTGTTCCTCCTTGTAACAGTGCCTGCCTGCATCACATTTTTTATTCTTTTATTCATTATAGGATATATTTTAATTAATGGAATCCCGCATATAACCATAGGTTTGTTTGAATGGAAATATACCTCTTCAAATGTTTCTCTTATGCCTGCTTTGGTTAATACAATACTTATGGTGTTTTTATCGCTGGTTCTTTCGGTCCCTGTTGGAGTGTTTACAGCGATTTACCTGGTGGAGTACACAAAAAGTGACAATAAACTGGTAAGCATAATACGTATTACTGCTGAAACTTTATCGGGTATACCGTCCATTGTTTATGGTCTTTTTGGGTTCTTGCTTTTTGTTACAGCCTTAAGATGGGGAATATCCCTTATTTCAGGTGCTTTTACAGTCTCAATCATGGTGCTTCCGCTGATTATGCGTACCACCGAAGAGGCACTTAAGGCAGTACCGGACTCATACCGTGAAGTAAGCTTCGGCTTGGGAGCCGGCAAGCTCAGAACTGTTTTTCATATTGTCCTTCCTGCTGCATTTCCCGGAATTTTGTCAGGAATTATACTTGCAATTGGGAGGATTGTCGGCGAAACAGCCGCTTTAATCTATACTGCCGGTACGGTTGCAGAGATACCTTCCGGGAAAGATTTTTTATTTGATTCCACACGGACATTGTCATTGCACATGTATGCATTATCCAGCGAAGGACTTTATACAAACCAGGCTTATGCAACAGCGGTGGTATTGCTGGTTATTGTTCTTTTCATTAACTGGCTGTCCGGGGTACTTGCAAAAAGAATAATGAAAGGAAATCAGGCATGATTAAAATTGCAATAGAGAAACTAAACCTGTTATATGGCAGTTTTCAGGCACTGCACGATATAAGCATGAACATCCATGCTAATAAAATAACAGCATTCATCGGTCCTTCGGGATGCGGGAAATCCACTTTGCTTAAAACTCTCAACAGGATGAATGATCTCATTGCAGGCTGCAATATAACAGGTAAAGTGTTACTGGACGGGGAAGACATTTATGGCAATATTGACGTAAACTTGCTTCGTAAACGTGTAGGGATGGTTTTTCAAAAGCCCAACCCGTTTCCTATGAGTATATATGATAATATAGCTTATGGCCCGAGGACCCATGGAATCAAGTCGAAAGCAAAGCTTGATGAGATCGTTGAAAATTCCCTTCGAAAGGCTGCAGTTTGGGAAGAAGTCAAAGAAAGGCTGAAAAAAAATGCACTGGGGCTGTCGGGCGGCCAGCAGCAAAGAATATGCATCGCCAGGGCTTTAGCAGTTAATCCTGAGGTTCTGTTGATGGATGAGCCGACTTCTGCTTTGGATCCGGTTTCAACCTCTAAGATTGAAGATCTTATCACTGAACTGAAAAACAATTATACTATTATCATAGTAACACATAACATGCAGCAGGCAGTGCGAATATCAGACAAAACAGCTTTTTTTCTTCTTGGACACCTGGTTGAATACGATGATACCGAAAAGATTTTCTCAATGCCGGAAGATAAACGCACCGAAGATTATATAACCGGGAGGTTTGGGTAATGAGGTTTAGGTTCGATGAACAGCTTGATAACCTGAATCAGGCATTAATTCAAATGGGTTCGCTATGTGAAGAAGCGATTGAATATTCATCAGAAGCCCTGATGTCCGGAAATCCGGAGCTTGCTGAAAAAGCCATCCGGGTTGATGAAAAAATTGACCGGAAAGAGCGGGAAATTGAAAACCTGTGCATGAGGCTTCTCCTTCAGCAGCAGCCTGTTGCAAGGGATTTAAGGCTTATCTCCGCTGCACTGAAAATGATAACCGATATGGAAAGGATTGGGGATCAGGCATCCGATATATCGGAAATAATTGTCATTGCGAATATTCATGCTGATGATACATTATATATAGGTGACATGGCAAAATCTACAATTAAAATGGTTTCGGAAAGCATTGACGCTTTTGTAAACAGGGATCTGGAGCTTGCAGTTACGGTAATCGGTTATGATGATGTTGTCGATGAACTGTTTAGCAAGGTAAGATATGAATTAATTAAAGGAATTGAAAACAGGGAGATTAACGGCGAATATGCCCTGGATCTCCTTATGATTGCCAAATATTTCGAGAGGATTGGTGATCATGCAACCAATATTGCAGAATGGGTTGAATTTGCAATTACAGGTACTCATAGAGGAGAACGAGATTCATGATTTACTGTGTGGAAGATGATCCCAATATAAGGGAATTGATAATTTACACACTGAAGACAGGTGGATTTGAAGCAAAGGGATTCCCGGACCCGGTAAGCTTTTTTGATGAAATGAGGACAAAGCTTCCTTCCCTGATACTGCTGGATATCATGCTTCCCGGCACTGACGGGTTAACTGTTTTGAAGCAGCTAAAAGATGATATCACTACGAAGGGTATCCCCGTTATCATGCTGACTGCAAAAGGAACCGAATTTGATATAGTGCTGGGGCTTGATATGGGTGCTGACGATTATATTACTAAACCCTTCGGTGTGCTGGAACTTATCTCTAGGATTAAATCTGTATTAAGAAGAGCAGAGCCCAAAACCGGACAGAATGTGTTAAAAGTCGGCGATATAACCATAGATATTGCAAAACATATGGTTATGGCCGGAAATAACGAAATTAAACTCACTGTAAAGGAATTTGAACTGTTATATTGTTTAATGTCAAATGCCGGCATTGTTCTTTCCCGCAACCAACTACTGGATAAAATCTGGGGATTTGATTTTGACGGTGAGACCAGGACTCTGGATGTACATATACTTTCCCTGAGGAAAAAACTCGGCGGATACGGCAAAGCAATCGAGACTGTACGTGGTATCGGTTACCGGATGGGAGCCTTATGATGAAGCGAATGATATTTAAGAACATGGTTATTTTGTCTTTTGCTGTTGTCTTTATGGTATCTGTGTTAATTTGTGTTATGCTGTACAGGCATAACTTCAATACCATGAAAGAGCAATTAAAAGGCATGGCTTCGTTTACAGCTTCAATGCTCGATAACCGTACTGCTGAACATATTAACCTTTCCGGGTCCATGTACGGCATTAATAGCCGTATAACAATAATTGCTGCGGATGGTACCGTTTTATATGATAATATGTCTGATATCCGGAACATGGAAAACCACCTTGACCGCCCGGAGATAAAATCGGCTTTGGAAACCGGCCGGGGAGAAACTGTGCGTATGTCGGGAACAATAGGAAAACAGACATATTATTATGCGGTAAAGCTAAATGATGGTTCAATTCTTCGCCTTTCTTTTACGGCGGATACCGTATATTCAACATACATCAGCATGGTGCCGTACATTTTGCTGATTGCACTGGTTGTTACAGCAATATCAATGGTCATGGCCGATAACCAGTCAAAACAGCTTGTTGCCCCAATAAATTCAATTAATTTCGACAAACCGACCGAGAATATCATTTATGATGAATTATCGCCATTATTATTAAGAATCAACTATCTTAAGAATCATCTGGACAAACAGGTTTCTGAAGCAAAAGAGCACCAAAAGAAGTTTGAAATCATTACGGACAACATGTCGGAAGGACTTATTATTCTGGACAGGAAGGGTCATATATTATCAATAAATCCAAGCGCTGTAAGTTTACTGGGGTCTCCGGGAGGTGAGTATACAGGAAGGAGTATATTAACCCTAAACCGAAGCTTCGGTTTTCAGCAAATCATAGATAAAGTTTTCAGGGGGAATTCTTCGGAAGATACCATTTTAAAAAATGAAAGAAACATAAGAATATGGGCCAATCCGGTTTTAAAAGACGGTGAAATACACGGGGCGATCATGATTCTTCAGGACGTTACTGAAACACAAATGGCGGAAGATTTCCGGCGTGAATTTTCTGCAAACGTCTCCCATGAGCTAAAATCGCCTCTTACGGTTATAACAGGATATGCCGAGCTTATGAAAAACAATATGGTTGACGGCGACAATATCCCGAAATTTGCAGAACGGATATATGCCGAAGCTAAAAGGCTTTTGAAACTGGTGGAAGATATAATAGTGATATCCAGGCTGGACGAGGGAAAAAGTAATCTTGACATCGAAGAAATCAATCTTTTTGAGGTCTGTGAAAATGTTGCCAGGAGACTGAACGAACCGGCAGCTAAAAAAGGGGTAACTGTAACGGTAACCGGAGAGCCTGTTACTATTAAAGGAGTTTTCAGGCTAATTGAGGAACTGGTATATAACCTTTGTGACAATGCTATAAACTACAATAAGAATAATGGCAAGGTAATTATGTCTGTAATTAAAAGAAACAACAAGGCAATACTGAAAGTTGAAGACACGGGAATTGGCATCCCTAAAGAGCACTGGCACAGAGTTTTTGAACGGTTCTACAGGGTTGATAAAAGCCATTCAAAAGAAACCGGAGGTACAGGACTTGGCCTTTCAATTGTAAAACATGTGGCACGATACCACAATGCCAAAATAAGCCTATATAGTGTTGTAGGAAAGGGTACAACAATAGCGGTCTCCTTTCCTTTATAGCATCGTACCTTACTTTTAAATGGAAAATAATTCTAATCCGGAACACAATCTATTTAGGATATTTAACATATCGCCTGATGGCACGCTATTTAGCTATTTGGAGTGGACATGGAACTGTAATCGGATTCAAATCCTTCTCCGGTACGCCGGATTTAACTATTGCATACAGGAAGTTTCCGGAATGGGACAAGGGACCTGTTCCCCTGTCCCTTCCCTGTCCCTTACAGGCAAAGCTTCAGTATATCGATTATTTCTTTTTTGCCATATTCAATATATCCCGGCAATGTCCTGTTGCCGTAATCGGTGCATTTTTCAGCCATCTCTTCTATGCTGTCCTCCGG
>ENA-OWPA01000359-OWPA01000359.1-bioreactor-metagenome-genome-assembly--contig:-NODE-359-length-68123-cov-10.795859_pt1 | contig 68123 bp, 62 predicted proteins | sample MGYA00238139_ERZ651803 | MGnify/ENA primary metagenome ERZ651803 (study PRJEB26909, sample SAMN07631231) | bioreactor metagenome | isolation source: Switchgrass digestor | place: USA: Dartmouth...
CACGAGTGCATTTATTTTGCAAAAAATTAAATGTCAGAGTACATATATCATGTACCCCAACATTTATTATAGAACCTTTATTTATTAATAATTGCTTTGATTACAATAAGCGGCTTGCCAGCATTTGCAGATAATATATATTTTATAGATTTTAGTTTAAATAAATTTAATTATACTATTGATGAATATATTACTGGTACTGGAACTGTATATAAAAATGAAATACCAGCTCCAAATGTTATTGTAACTATGGTAGTTCAAAACGAAGATGGAAAATCTGTATATGATGTTGAGCAGTATACAACTGATAGTCAAGGTAAATTTAATGTAAAATTTAGAATGATGAAATCAGTTGAAGATGGTAATTATTTTATTTGGCTAAAAAGTAATAATGTAGAAAGGGTAACTTCATTTAGAATGACAAAAGAAACATCTACAGTTAATCTTGAGAGCATAACCATAACAGGAAGTAAAAATCAGATAGAAGTAAATGAAAAATTACAGTTGATATTAAAAGGAAAAATGAGTGATGGTTCAGCAGCTACTAGCGAAGACTTAAAAGGAGCACAGTGGTCAAGTTCAAATACATCAGTAGCAGCAGTAGATAATAATGGACTTGTAACAGGAAAAGGAAGAGGAGAAGCTTTAATCACTGCAAAAGTAGGGTTATTAGAAGCTAGTTTTAAGATTAAAGTTACAGAAACACCAACTCCACCAGATTATGAACCTACTCCATCTAGTCCATCTAAACCAAAGGAAGAAAGAAAAAAATCTCCTTTAGATCTTGGCCTCATAGTAATTGAAGGAGATATAAAGGCGTATATAACATCTGAGATGCTTGATGAAGAAGAGGTTATAGTTTTATTTAGTTATTTAGATCCGGAATACTACCCAGCATCTGATATATTTGATATCACATCATCAAAGAAAGTAGATAAACCATTTAAACTAATTATTAAATATGATAAGAACAAGGTAACTGACCCACAGAAACTTGGCGTATATTATTTTAATGAGAACACAAAGGTGTGGGAATACCTTGGTGGAAGGGTAATAAGAGATGGAGAAATAGAAGTTATTATTGACCATCTAAGCAAATTTGCAGTAATAGAATACAGAAAGACCTTTGATGACATAAGTAGTGTAGCTTGGGCGCAGAGGCAAATAGAAGTATTAGCTGCAAGACATGTGATAAATGGTATAAATGATAGAAACTATGCACCAAATGATAATGTTACGAGAGCACAGTTTGCAAGACTTATAGTTGAAGGACTTAACCTAAAACCTGGCAGTCAAGCAGTAAGCTTTAGTGATGTAAAAGATGGAGCTTGGTATGCAAATTCAGTGAGAATAGCTGCAAGCTTAGGAATAGTTGCAGGCTATGATGGCAAGTTTGACCCAGATGGACTTATAACTAGAGAACAGATGGCAGCTATGATAGTTAGAGCGCTAAAACAGGTAGAACCAAATGGTAACTATGTAGCTGGGCCACTAAGCTTTGCAGACCAAGAGCAAATATCAGAGTGGGCAAAGGAAGCAGTAGCAATATCAGTAAACAAAGAGCTAGTTAAGGGACTAGGGAATGGACTGTTTGGACCTAAAGAAAAAGCAACTAGAGCTCAAGCTGCAGTAATAATTTATAGAATGTTAGAGTCATTAGATAGATTATAATAAACAGTTAACTACTTTACAGAGAGTTTAGCTGCAGGAAGTTGGAGAATCTAAACCTGTAGCTGAGCTCTTTTTCTTTCAAATCAAAATAGGAGGGAAATAATATTTTCTGTTGAATATAGAGATATTATAATAAACTTGATAAATGGAAAGGAGAAAATTATCCCATGAAGGTACGAAAAGCTATCATACCAGCAGCAGGTTTTGGAACTAGGTTTTTACCTGCAACTAAAGCACAGCCCAAAGAGATGCTTCCAATTGTAGATAAGCCAACTCTTCAATATATCATTGAGGAAGCTGTAGAATCTGGTATTGAAGAGATATTGATAATAACAGGAAGAAATAAAAAAAGTATAGAAGACCATTTTGATAGATCAATAGAGCTTGAGCTTGAGTTGGAAAAGAAGGGAAAAACTGATTTGTTAGAAGAGATTAGAAAAATCTCTGATATGGTGAATATTCACTATATTCGTCAGAAAGAGCCAAAGGGATTGGGCCATGCAATATACTGTGCTAAAAGCTTTATAGGAAACGAACCCTTTGCTGTGTTGCTAGGTGATGATGTAGTTTATGCTCATAAGCCTTGCTTAAAACAGATGATAGAGGTCCATGATGAATACAAGACAACCATACTTGGAGTACAGGAAGTACCTAGGGAGGATGTAAACAAGTATGGCATTATAGAAGCTAAGTTTATAGAAGATAGAATATATAAAGTGAAAGGATTAGTAGAGAAGCCAGATATAGACCATGCACCTTCTAATATTGCAATACTGGGAAGATATATAATTAATCCTGCTATATTTGAAATATTAGAGCATACTAAGCCAGGAAAGGGTGGAGAAATACAGCTAACTGATGCTTTAAAGGAACTAGTTGCTAGAGAAGCTATGTATGCATATAATTTTGAAGGAAGAAGATATGATGTAGGAGATAAACAGGGCTTTCTAGAGGCAACTGTAGAATATGCTTTGAGGCGAGAAGATTTAAGGGAAGAGTTCTTGAATTATTTAATTAAGATAGTTGAGAAGGAAAAAAGTAAATTGAATAATTGATTTAATACCTTTTGGCAATAGCCAAAAGGTATTTTTTTATTAGAGAAATTAATATACTTTATAAAGATGTTAAGGAGGGACAAGGTATGTATGATATGCATTGCCATATACTTCCTGAAGTAGATGATGGAGCAAGTAGTTTAGAAGAAGCTGTTGAGATGGTTATTATGGCCAAGGAAAATGGCATAAATGCTATATTTGCCACTCCTCACTATATAGAAGGAGAGGAATATAAAGACTATAGTTATAATAGCGTAATTCTCGAAAGACTAAATAATGAGCTTAGTAGTATAGGTATCGATATAAAAATATATATTGGCTGTGAGGTGCATTTAACTCCTAATATTTTAGAGCTTTTAGATAAAGGACAAATAGGTACACTTAACAATTCACATTACCTGCTAATAGAACTGCCTATGTTCGATATCCCTATTTATACTGAAACAATGGTATATAATCTTAAACTAAAAGGAATAACCCCTATAATTGCCCATCCTGAGAGAAATACGAAGATAATAGAGAATCCAAATATATTATATGAGCTTATCAAAAAAGGAGCTTTGACTCAGATTAATCTTCCCAGTTTGCTAGAGTTATATGGAAGAGATGCAAGAAAAGCAGCTGAGATACTCTTAAAACAAGATATGATACACTTCGCTGGGACAGACGCCCATAGTGCTAGTAGAAAATATTATAGAGTTACTGAAGCAGTTGCTAGATTAAAAGAACTTATAGGTGAGGGAAAAAGCTTGAAAATTCTAAAACACAATCCCCAAGCAGTAATTAAAGGAAGCAATATAAAAATTCCTGAACCAAGTCTATATAGACGAGAGGGCAAGATAAAAAAGTTTTTAAGCAGTCTTATCTAATAAGTAAATTTTACTTATATTTTTTATTTTAAATAGGACATATTTTAAAAATCATATTAATAAATTTATATATGGGACATACTGTCAGCTATGTTTTTCCCACCAAAGAAACCAAGGATGGGGGCACCGCATATGGACGAAAACCAACTAAAAGAATATTTACATATTATTTGGAAAAGGTTGTGGATTATTATACTCATTATTATTTTAGCCACAGCAGCTAGTGGTTTAGTTAGTTATTTTGTTTTGCTTCCTGAATATGAAACCTATACTACCCTTATGTTAAGTAAGCCTAGAAGTGGAATTGAGGCTATTCAGTATGATGATATTCTTTTAAATCAGAAACTTGTAGCTACATATGGGGAAATAGTAAAAAGTAGGTTAGTATCTAATGAAGTAATTAATAATCTAAACCTAAAATTTACACCTGAGCAGCTTGAGAAGAAAGTAAAGGTTACTTTAGTTACTGATACTGAAATCATTAAGATAGTTGTAACTGATAATGACCCAGAACTTGCAGCAAAAATTGCAAATGAAATTGCTCAAGTGTTTAAGAAAAATGTTGTAGAGATTATGAAAATAGAAAATGTACAGATCATAGATGAGGCAGAAGTGCCAACAACTCCTGTGACACCTAGACCAATGCTAAACATGTCTATAGCCGGAGCTCTTGGCATGATATTAGGAACTCTTTTAGTATTTCTCATAGAGTATTTAGATAATGCCATAAAGACAGCTTCAGATATAGGTAAATATCTAGGTTTTTCTGTTATTGGAATGATACCTAAAAGTAAAAATAAAGACCTAATTATCTATAACAATTTAAAATCTCCTGAGTCTGAAGCCTATAGAACTCTTAGGACGAACATACAGTTTTCAAGTGTTGATAGACATATAAAAACTATGGTTATTACCAGTTCAGGACCTGGAGAAGGGAAAAGCACAATTATTTCAAATTTAGCTATTTCTATGGCTTTAACAGAAAAAAAGGTACTTTTAATAGATTCAGACCTTAGAAAGCCAAGGATTCATTGTATTTTTAATACAGACAATTCCTGTGGTCTTACTACAGTACTTGCAGAAGCTATGGACTATAAGGACTGCATTGTACATACAGACATTAAAGGATTAGATATATTAACATCAGGGCCAATTCCACCAAATCCCGTAGAGCTTCTGGGTTCCAATAAAATGAAGAAGTTTTTAGAAACGATAGCAGAAGAATACGATATTGTATTACTTGATACACCACCAGTTGGAGTGCTAACAGATGGAGCAGTGGTGTCTACTAAGTGTGATGGTGTTATATTAGTTTGTGCTATAGGTCAGACAAAAATTAAAGATGCTGTGCATTCAAAGGAACATTTACAAAAGGTAAATGCAAATATACTAGGAGCTGTGATGAATAAGGTTCCCATAGACAAGACTAGTTTCTATAAATATTACCATTATCGATAATCTTATTAGTTTATTCAATAAGTAAAAGATGCTGCTTTTCAAGAAACAAATGTATAAAAACTTACATATTATAAAAAAAGCATATTTTTAAAATTAGCCTAGTATATATGTATATATAGTACAACTATGATTTCTACAACAAATAGGAAAGCTCTACCTTATAATTTTTATAATTAAGAAATTGACCTAATGAGTTTTAAGCAGGTCGTAGAAATCTTTGATTTTGTGCAAATTGCCTATTCAGTAGATCAAGAAGAGCTTCCTTAATATTTATTTAATGCTTCGATTAAAACTTTTCTTATTTTGAGTGGAAGTTCTGGGTCTTGATTAAATGGTTTCAAGTGTAATGTGAGGGAGATGAGTCTATGAAGTTTTACTTGTCAGTAAAAAGAGTATTAGATGTGTTACTGGCAATTATACTTCTGATAATTACACTTCCTATTATGATAATTGCAGCTATAGCAATAAAAATTGAATCAGAGGGTCCAGTATTATTTGTACAAGAAAGACCAGGTAAGGACTGTAAAATATTTAAGCTATATAAATTTAGAACTATGAGAGTAAATACTGAACATAATGGAAGAGTCCTTTCTGATAGAGAAAGAGTAACAAGGGTTGGAGCATTCTTACGGAAAGCTAGCATAGATGAACTACCTCAGCTTTTCAATATCATACGTGGGGATATGAGCTTTATAGGTCCTAGACCATTACTTGTTAAATATCTCCCATATTATACAGAAGAAGAGTTAAAAAGGCATAATTTATTGCCAGGAATTACAGGATGGGCACAGGTAAATGGAAGAAATAATTTAAACTGGGAAAAGCGATTTAAGATGGATTTGGAATACGTAGAAAAAGTGTCATTTCTTTTTGATCTTAAGATTTTCTGCCTAACTATTTATAAGGTATTTAAAAGGGCAGATATAGTGATTGATGGAATGGTAGATTTGGATATTGAGAGAAGCGAAGTAGAAATGGAAAGAGGTATTTTGTATGAATGATAAAATTAACATCCTAATAACTAGTTCTGGAAGAAGAACTCGACTTCTAGAATATTTTAAAAAAGAGTTAAAAGGAAAAGGAAACATCATAGCTGCGGATTGCAGCGAGCTAGCACCAACACTTTATATCGCAGATAAGTATTATACAGTTCCAAGAATTGATGATGTAGGTTACATAGACTCTATAAAAGAAATATGCAAAAAAGAAAATGTAACTGGAATATTATCGCTTATTGATCCTGAGCTGTCTTTATTAGCTAAATATTCTGAGGAGTTTAGACGAATGGGAGTTACTACTATTGTTTCCTCATATGAAGCATGTGAGTTATGGTTAGATAAGTATGCTGCATCTAATTTTTTTAAATGCAATGGATTTGGACATGCCAAGACATATGATTCTATTTTAGATTTCGAAAATGCCTTGAGAAATAAAGAAATAGATTTTCCTGTTTTTATTAAACCAAGAAAGGGCAGTGCAAGTATAAATATAAACAGGGCAGAAAATATGGAGCAAGCAAGAGTTATTTTTGAGGCTTCAAAGGACATGATCATTCAAGAATTATTAGTAGGACAAGAGCTAGGTGTAGATGTTTATGTAGATATGATATCACGAAAAATAGTATCAATATTCGTTAAAGAAAAAATTGCTATGAGAGCAGGGGAAACAGATAAAGCAAAATCGATTAAATCAGAAAAACTGTTTAGCGTAATAGAAAAATTAGTTACTAAATCAGGTTTAGTTGGACCTATAGATATAGATGTGTTTGATATAAATGGAGAGTACTATATTTCAGAAATTAATCCTAGATTTGGGGGAGGATATCCATTGGCTTACGAATGCGGCTGCAACTTTCCAAAGTATATTATAAATAACCTAAAAGGGATAGCTAATGAACCTGAAATTGGCTGCTACAAAATAAATACTTATATGATGAAGCATGACAGTCTAATTATTAAGACATAAGAAAGGTAGTTTAATTCAGAAGTTAATTAGTTTAAGGGGGATAAAAATGGTAGGTGAAGCGATAAGAAAATATGGATTCTGGACTATGGATTTTTTACGAGGGAGACAATTATCAAGTCAATATAATGATATTAAAGCAATTATGGAGAACAATGAACTAGGTGAGAAAAAAGCAAGAGAATACTTAAACAATCTTTTAGATCATGCTGTGAATACAACAAAACATTATGAAAGGTTTAAAGGATATAAAGACCTTTACGATTTTCCAGTGCTTACTAAAAAGGATATAAAAAATGAGTATGAAGATTTTTTTTCAAATAAATATAGAATAGATGAACTAGTAAAGGTTAGCACCAGCGGTTCATATGGTACACCACTTATATTCTATCTCACTAAAGAGAAAAGGAGCAGACAGACTGCAGAAGCACTTTATTTCAGCAAATGGTCAAACTATGATATTGGAATGAAGTATGGCTATTTTAGAGGATTGAGGACTAAATCAAAAATTAAATCAAAAATTCAGAACGAATATTTTGTATTCTCTAGAATTATGAATGAAGAATGGAAACGTTCAACGAGGAAACTGTTGAAAGAGAAAAAAATTAAAATACTAATTGATTTTCCTACTGCTATATCTGAAATTGCTCAATATTGCCATGAACAAGGAGATACACCTGAGGACTTTTCAGTAGTTGGTGTCATAACATCTTCTGAACCATTACTTGAAAATCAGAGAAAAATAATAGAAACTACATTTGGTTGCCAGTGTTTAAGCAGGTATTCTACAGAAGAACTTGGAGTATTAGCAAATGAGTGCCCTAAATGTAAGAAACATCATATAAATACTGCAAGTTTCAAAGTAGAGGTATTAAGCTTGGATAGTGATAAGCCTGCGAAGGAAGGAGAAGTAGGAAGAATTGTTGTTACAGATTTATTTTCATATGCAATGCCTTTAATAAGATATGAAACAGGAGATTTAGGTATTTTAGGCAAAAGTTGCTCCTGTGGCTTAGAAGGGCCTATTTTAGAACACTTGGAGGGAAGAGAAACAGAAATGGTGTATAGTACGACTGGCAATAAAATCTCACCTTTGTTTATTGAAGACATAATGTGCGATTTTCCAGGCGTTTTTCAATATCAGTTTATACAATATGGTAAAAAGGACTATACACTTAAAGTTGTAAACAAAGAAGGTGTAGAGTTTGATGCAGATAAGGCAATTAACTATATTAAGTTCTGGATGGGTACAGACGCTAATGTAAAAATAGAATTTGTGGACAACATAGAAAGGCTTAAGTCTGGTAAATTACCTTATGTTATTAATTATTACAATCCCCAAAATTGAAATAAGATATGAACTTTGATTTTTAATGACTAATGTGTTTTAAAAAATTATTTTTTATTTTCTTTAATAGTAAACAAGTTATATTTCTCTAAACGGGTTAATAAACTTATATATGGTTTTAGGTTATTTACTTTTAAAGCAAAGAGGTGAAATATGCAGTCCTTAAAATGCATACCACTATCAGTTCCAAACTTATCATTAAGTATATTAGAGAACATAAGAGAAACTATAGAAACTGGCTGGGTATCCACTGGAGGGAGATTTATAAAAGAATTCGAAGAAAAGGTTGCAAACTATGTGGGTGTAAAGAGAGCTGTGTCCTGCCAGAGTGGAACTGCAGGTTTACATCTTGCACTAAGGGCGTTAGGTATTGGTCCTTGTGATGAGGTAATAGTTCCTACAGTAACATTTATTGCATCAGTAAATCCAGTTAGATATGTGAATGCAGAGCCTGTATTTATGGATTGCGATGACAATTTGAATATGGATACAAGTAAGCTTGAAGAATTTTTAGAGGAACAGTGTCATTATATAGATGGAAAAGTGATAAATAAAAAGACTGGCAAGCAAGTAAAAGCCATAGTTGTAGTTCATGTATTTGGGAATCCTGCAGATATGGAAAAGCTAATGGAGATTAAAGAAAAGTACAAACTTTGGCTTGTTGAAGATGCTACAGAGGCTCTAGGTTCATATTATCTAAAAGGGAAATATGCAGGGAAACATTGTGGAACCATTGGTGATATAGGAGTATATTCGTTCAATGCCAACAAAATAATAACCACAGGTGGCGGAGGAATGATTGTATCTAAACATGAAAATCTTTTAAAAGAGATAGCTTTTTTAAGCACTCAAGCTAAGACAGATCCATTGTATTACATTCACGACGATATAGGATATAACTACCGAATGACTAACATACAAGCAGCCTTTGGAGTAGAGCAAATAGGCAGAATAGAAGATTTTATTCAAACAAAAGTCAATAACTACAACTTGTATAGAGAAGGACTTAAGGATATAGAAGGATTAACACTCCTACCATTTAGAGAAGATACAAGGTCAAATTACTGGTTTTATTCAATCATAATAGATAAAAAAAAGTATGGCATGGATAGAGATGAATTGTTAGCAAGATTAAATAACTATGGAATTCAGACTAGACCTCTTTGGGGACTGATACATAAACAAAAGCCATACTTAGGAGCTCTAAGCTATAGAATAGAAAAAGCTCTTCTATATGAAAATGCTCTTTTAAATCTACCCTGCAGCACAAATTTGACAGAGGAGGATATTAGTTTTGTAATCAAGCATTTAAGGAAGAATTAATATGGTTAAAAGAAGGATGATATAAATTGAAGGTACTATATGTTACTACGATAATAGGCACAATAGAGGCTTTTCTGATTCCCCATATTAAGTTATTGGCTGAATTGGGACATGAGGTTCATATTGCTTGTAATGGTGCCTATTCTATATCAGCTGAATTATCAAATTTAATCAATAAGGCATATGATGTTGAGTTTAAAAGATTTCCATTTGAGAAAGAAAATTTCACTGCTTATAAAAAGCTGAAAAATATAATAAATCTAGAGAAATATGACTTAGTACATACACATACACCAGTAGCATCTTTTTTAACTAGATTAGCTTGCAGAAACGCTCCTAATACAAAGATTTTATATACAGTTCACGGATTTCATTTTTATAAGGGAGCACCTCTTAAGAATTGGATTATATACTATGCCATGGAAAGACTGGCAGCAAGATGGACGGATGTGATAATTACAATAAATAATGAGGATTTTCAAAGAGCAGGGAAAATGCCAATTAGAAAGAATGGTAAGGCATATTTGATTCCAGGAATAGGGGTAGACACAGACAAATTTAAACCTATATCACAGCAGCAGAAAAATACTTTAAGAAAGGAATATGGGTTTAAAGAAGATGACTTCCTGCTAATATATGCTGCAGAGCTAAACCGTAATAAAAATCAAGTTTTTTTAATAAACGCCATAGCTCTATTAAAAGAAAGAATCCCCAATATTAAACTGCTACTTGCTGGAGAAGGTGAATTGAAAGATGAGTATATAAGCATTGTAAACAGTTTGAATTTAAGCAAAGAAGTAATTTTTCTAGGATTTAGAAAGGATTTAGATAGAATAATACCTATGTGTGATGTAGGGGTATCTGCTAGTCAACGAGAAGGCTTTGGCATCAATGTAGTGGAATATTCAGCTTGTGGGTTACCTGTAGTTGTATCTGACAATAGAGGGCATAGAGAAATAGTACATAATCAAGTAAATGGGTTTCTTTTTGAAAAGGAAAATATAACTCAGTTTATAGGTATAATAGAAAAATTATATAAAGACATAGAGCTAAGAAATAGGACAGGGGGTGCAGCGCGTCATTATTCTTATGAATATGGTATAGAAAAATCCTTAGCAGCTATGGAGAGCATATATCGGGAGTGGAACCAATGCTATTAGTATGGATTGGCTTCATTGTTGAAGTAATGTTTTTTAATGTACTTAAGTCATTTATTCATGATACTGAAGTAGTTGCCATATATTTAATAAGCATAAATATTTTGATTTTACTAATAGCTATTGGTAAATATAAAAAGGGATTAAGAGAAATTATTTTTTCAGCATATTCACTAAGAATAGCAGCTATGTTTTGGGATGTATATGGAAGAAATATTTATCCTTTGCCTCATAGTGGAAATGATTCAGAGGGTTTTCTCTATACAGCGACTCTTGTTGCCAACGACTTGAGTCTAATAAAAGGTGATATATATGGTGACATATATACAAAGATATTAGGAGTACTATTTTACTTAACTAGTACTGAGAGATTGATTGGACAATATCTTAATGTACTTTTAGGAATCAGTACAATTGTCATTATTTATAGAATACTATCTTTATTAGAAATTAATGAAAAGACAACGATGTTATCTATTATTTTAATCTCATTTTTTCCTCATGGCATTATTTTTTCAGCCATACTACTTAGAGAAAACTTTATCACTATGTTTGTATCAGTGTCCTTATATTATTTTATTAAATGGTGCAGACAAGGTAAATTTATTTTTTCTATATTATCCTTTCTAAACCTAGCTGCTGCTAGTTTGTTTCATTCAGGGGTTATTGGAATTGCAGTTGGATATATATTTATTTATATGTTTTATGATAGAAAGACTGATAAATTATCATTCAAATTAAAAACAGTTTTAGTTTTTATAGCAATTATATTATCTGGGGTTCTTGTGTTTACACAATTAAGTGATGTGTTTCTTGGCAAATTTGATAATATCGATAGTTTAAATGATGTTGTCAGTGCTACAGAGGGTAGAGCAGGAGGTTCTAGCTATCTTGTAGGTTTTAAAGCGAATTCTAGCTGGCAATTAATCTATGTAGCTCCTGTAATGATGTTTTATTTTCTTGTATCACCACTCCCTATGAATTGGAGAGGAATAAATGACATTATATCATTTTTCGCAGACAGTATTATATATTTCATATTGCTAGTATATAGCATACGGAATGGAAGAAAGTATATAGGTAAAAGCCCTATACTAATAGGTATATTGATCATGATATTAGTAGTTGTATTCATTTTCGGAATAGGTGTTCAAAATGCTGGAACCGCACTGAGGCATAGACATAAGATATTTAACATAATTGTAGTTTTCTTTGCATTGATCCATGATTTAACTGAAAAAGAAAATATGAATCAAATATATAGAAACTTGTGAGGTGTGCAATGAACTACTTTGTATATGTGAAGGATATTTTAGGAGTTAGAACTAATTTAGACCAGTTTAGCTGGAATTATGGGACGATTGCTCCTAAAGCGTCAGCGGAAGAGTTTAATAAATGTAAGATGAAAGTAAATATAGAAGTAAGGAAATCTAATGATGTTTTTGACTATACCATAGATAAAGAAAACTATGATAAATACAATTATTTTTTTGCTAAGAAAAATCAGAGGAAAATTTATTATTACAGGGATTTCCTTTTTAACTCTAAGCTTGGATTTTCTATTGAAATAATTGACAATTGCAATATAAATGTAGTGGTCAGCAAGAATTACTATAAATATGTGAAATATAGATTTATGAATATCCATTCAATAGGATATATACTAACTGATTTAGTGTCAGGGTTATTGTTAGTTAATGGATACTGTTCAATTCACTGTTCTGCAGTGAGATTAAATAACAAGACATTAGTGATTTTTGCTCCATCTAATACAGGAAAAACATTGACTGCTACAAGGCTGTGTTTGCAAGAAGGTGCAGAGTTTATTACAGAAGATATTGCTATAACAGATGGAGAAAATATATATTCTGCTCCTTGGACCAGTACATTTAGCTATTATAACCAAGAAAAGTATTCAAAGTTTGATAAGCTGGTAGATATACTACAGGATAAGATAATGCTACTACAGCTTATTTTATTAAGAAAGAAGAAAAGTGCAGAGGAGTTTTTTGGGAAAAACAACATCCTTGATAGTTCTAAAATTACAGACATTGTACTTCTAGGAAAAGGTCAAAATCAAGTTGTAAAAAATAAGGAAGGTATGTTTGAGAGCATTATAAATTTAAATAAATATGAATTTAACTATCATAAATCGCCTTCAATGTTAGTTTTTGAATATTTTAATCCTGACTTATCGATAGAAAAGATGTTCAATATAGAAAAAACTATTTTAAATAATCTATTAAATAATACTAATGGTTATAGGGTTTATACTAATTGTCCTCTTGATTACACTAAACTAATCACTGACAAAATAATCTTTTCTGAATAGAGTTCTACAAATATTTTTAGAAGGATAGAATAATATGAAAAAAACTGTAATTTTATTGATGTTAATAGCAGTAATATCGAAAATCTTGGGGTTTGCTAGGGAGATTATTTTATCTTATTTTTATGGTGCTTCTAATATAAGTGATGCATATTTAATATCGCTATCTATACCTGTTGCTATATTTACTTTTGTGGGGTTAGCTATTTCTACTGGCTATATACCTATGTACAGCAAGATAGAAAGAGATCTTGGAGAAAAAGAAGGAATTAGATATACAAATAATCTTATCAACATCTTATTTATAGTATGCACATCTATAGTTTTATTAGGAATATTATTTACAGAAGAAATTGTAAAAGTATTTGCATCCGGGTTTAAAGGAGAAACATTAGCTTTTACGGTTCAGTTCACAAGAATAAGCTTGTTTAGTATATATTTCATAGGTATTGTATCTGTTTTCAGTGGATTTCTTCAAATAAAAGGAAATTATACTTTACCATCATCAATAGGATTTCCATTTAATTTTTTCATCATAACATCCATAGTATTAAGTTCTGTAAAAAGTGTTGGCATATTACCATCTGGAGTAATATTAGCTTACTTTTCTCAACTGCTATTGTTAATACCTGCTGTATATAGAAAAGGGTATAGGCATGAGTTAATAGTTAATTTTAAAGATAAATATATTATTCAGCTGACACATCTTACACTTCCAGTTGTTATAGGAGGCTCAGTAAATCGAATTAATACACTTGTAGATAGAACTATAGCATCACAACTAGCAGTAGGAGGAATATCTGCATTAAGCTATTCTAATAAGCTTGATGAATTTATACAAGGAATATTTGTGGCTCCAATATGTACTACTATGTATCCCATTATGACTAAAATGGTGGTAGAAAACAATATAAAAGGGTTAAGAGAAACCGTATCAAAAATGATTTGTTCAGTGAGCTTACTGTTAATACCTGCCTCTGTTGGAGGTATGATGTTTGCAGAACCAATAGTAAGATTTTTATTTCTGAGGGGCGCTTTTGATTTAAATGCTGTACATATGACTTCCAGTGCGTTGTTTTTTTACTCAATAGGCATGACGAGTTTTGGGTTAAGAGAGATTTTATCAAGAGCGTTCTATTCACTACAGGATACTAAGACTCCTATGATTAATGCAACTATAGCTGTGATTATAAATATAATATTAAATTTTGTATTATCTAAATTTATGGGAATAGGAGGTCTTGCATTAGCTACAAGTATATCTGGAATAATTTGTATCATACTATTGTTTATTAACTTTAAAAGAAAAGTAGGTTTATATGATATGAAAAATATGTCTATAACAATTACAAAACTTACCTCAGCTTCATTATTAATGGGGATAATTGCTAAGCTGGTTTATGTTATTCTACTAAAATTTTTAGGGCAAAACATATCGTTAATGTTAGCAATTGCTGTAGGAGTATTAATATACTTTATTATCATCTATTTTATGAAAATTAAAGAAGTACAAACTTCAGTCAATTTTATTAAAAAGAAATGCTTTAGAATCCTTCATCTTCAGGATAATAGTCTTTAACAGAAGTGCGAGGGAACAGCTAAATGAGTAGAAAGAAAACACTATCTATTATAATTTGCATGATTTTCTTTTTAATAATAGTTTTATTAGGTGTTCAAAAATATGAGAATATAAAAAATCCTCATAAGGCCTTTGAAAAAGATTTAAATAAGCTGCAAGAGCCAAATATAGTGAGTCCAGAACTTTCACAAGAGCAAGAGCATATTGAACAAGAGAAAATTTCTCAGCAGCAAGTTGAATTCTCAGACTCATTAAAAAAAAATGTAATCAATATACTTCTTTTAGGAGTTGACAGCAGTGAAGAGCGCGAATCAATGAAGATGGGCTATAGAAGTGATTCAATAATAGTTGCTTCAGTAGATTTGGATAAAAAGGAAATCAAGATGCTATCTATTCCAAGAGATACCTATACAAAAGTTCCTGGAAGTAAAAGTAAGGATAAAATCAACCATGCCATGGCTTTTGGAGGAGGACCAAAGAAAAAGGGAAATCAGTATGCAGTGGAAGCAGTGGAAGGATTATTGGGGATTGACATTCATTACTATATTACGGTTGATATGGATGCTGTAAAGACTGTTGTAGATTCCATAGGAGGAGTAGTAATAGATGTAGAGAGAGATATGGGTTCAAGTGAAAAAGTTCTGGAAAAGGGAGAGAGAAGGCTTAATGGAGAAGAAGCTTTAATATATATAAGAAATAGAGATACACCTGAAGGAGATTTTGCTAGAATAGGACAGCAGCAGAGATTTTTATTGGCATTATTTGAACAGGTTAAAGACAATGGCAAGCTGTCAGATATAATCCCTCTATATTTGAAATTGAAAGACAAAATATATACTGATTTGAAAATAGAGCAAATAGGAGCTCTTGCTTTATTGCTCAAAGACATATCGTTGGAAGACATAAAGACCTTTACTTTAAAAGGAAGAGGAATGAGAATAGATGGTATATATTATTTGGAAATTGATAGAAAATACATGGAGGATATTGTGAAAGAACATTTTTAAGGGGGAACCTTAATATGAAGTTAAAGACAAGATTTTTCTATACATTTTTTATAGATATTTTACTTATTAATTTATCCTTTTTCTTATCATTATTGATATTTTATGATTTTTCAATACCAAAAGATTATATAACCATGTATTTTACCAATGCAATAGATTATATTCTTATAAAGCTCATAGTATTTGCAAAGTTTAAATTTTACAGCAATCTATGGGAATATGCTAGTATAAATGAATTATTTCAATTGGCAATAGGTATTGGCGCGGCTAATGCGTTGACGACATTGTATTGGTTCATATACCGTATTTACTTTCCAAAGACCATATATGTACTCATAATTTTATTTGAAATGTTTTTTATAGGAGGCTTTAGACTCAGCTATCGAATATATAAGGGAGTAGTTAGTGGAGAAATATTAACAAGCAAGGGAACAAAGAGGGTTATGGTAATAGGTGCAGGAGATGCAGGTTCAATGGTCATTAAGGAATTAAAAAACCATCCCCAGTTAAATAGTAGAGCTGTTGCCATAATTGATGATGACCCTAAGAAGGAGGGAACTAGGATAAATGGGGTTCCTGTGGTTGGGCAGAGATATGATATTTACAGTGCTGCTATGAAGATGAATATAGATGAGATAATCATTGCTATGCCTTCTGCCAGCAAAAAAGTTATAAGGGAGGTAGTAGAAGAGTGCAATAAGACAAAGTGTAAAGTAAAGATACTCCCAGGGATTTATGAACTCATTGATGGTAAAGTGAATATTAGTAAAATTAGAGATGTAAAGATTGAAGACCTTTTAGGAAGAGAACAAGTTAGGCTTGATATAGAAAGCATAAGTAGTTATTTAAAAAATAAAGTAGTGTTAGTAACAGGTGGTGGAGGTTCTATTGGATCTGAGTTATGTAGGCAGATTGCAAAGTACTATCCTCGAGAATTGATTATTCTAGATATATATGAGAACAATGCTTATGCACTTCAAAATGAATTAAACCTTATGTATAATTATAATTCAACTAACAGAAATACCCCTAGGCTAAATTTTAGAGTTATAATAGCTTCTATAAGAGATAAAGAGCATATAGAAGAGATAATAAAAGAGCATAGGCCAGAGGTAATATTCCATGCTGCTGCACATAAGCATGTACCTCTTATGGAGGATAATCCTAAGGCTGCTATATGTAATAACATTTTTGGGACATTGAATTTAGTACAGTCTGCAGATAAATATGGGGTAAAAAAATTTGTACTTATTTCTACAGATAAGGCTGTAAACCCTGTAAGCGTCATGGGGGCTACTAAAAGGGTTTGTGAAATGATAATACAATCAATTAACAATATAAGTGAAACAGATTTTGTAGCAGTTAGATTTGGAAATGTACTTGGCAGTAATGGAAGCGTGATCCCTCTCTTTAAGAAGCAAATCGAACAGGGTGGACCTGTAACTGTAACTGATCCAGAGATGATTAGATACTTCATGACTATACCAGAAGCTGCCCAGTTAGTATTGCAAGCAGGTGCTATGGCTGAAGGAGGAGAAATTTTTGTATTAGATATGGGAGAGCCTGTTAAAATACTTAAATTAGCAGAAGATCTCATAAGATTATCTGGATTTGAACCTTATGAGGATATACCTATAGAGATTACAGGAGTAAGACCAGGAGAAAAGCTATGTGAGGAAATGCTGTTATCTAAGGAAATATCTTCTACAAAGCATGAAAAAATATTTGTAGAGAAGCCAATCTTTAATGATTATAAAAATATCTTAGATGAAGTAGAAAAGTTAAATATGCTTTTGAGTAAGAATGATAAAGACGAGATGAAAAGAGCATTGATGAAGCTTGCACTTCAAAGTGAAGCGAGACCCCCAAAGCTTCAAGTGTATAAGACTAATTGATTAAAATCATTTTCCCTATTAAGATATCTTATTTATTAAGATATCTTAATTTTATAACTAAAAAGTTATATATCATCTACTTAAATTTAACAAAAAATGCGAGATAATTGTTATATTTTACATTTTTTTAAAAATGTTATATAATTTAAATGTCATAGGCTTTTATCAGAAATTACCAAATCTATAGTAATATTTACATGGGGAATGAGGAGGTAGTTATGTCAAAAAGAATACTGGTTTCTGCCCTGTCTGTAGTTGTACTGATTTTATTTTCATATACCAATGTAAATGCTAGCACGTCAAATAAAAATCTGTCTAGGGCAGAAATAGAGAAAAAGATTGAAGAAGTGGCTAGGAAGAGGGGGATACCATCAGTTATACTGAAATCTATTGCTAGGGTGGAAAGCTCCTTTAAACAATTTAACAGTGATGGCTCACCTTTCATTACCAGCAGCGGTAACATAGGGATTATGCAGGTTAACAACAAATATGGATGGTTTGATAGTGAAAAACTGCGGTATGATATTGACTATAACATAGAGGCAGGAGCAGATGTACTCCTAAGGAAGTGGGATACTGCTGTAGAAAAGCTTCCGCAAATAGGAGATATGAATCCAAATATTCTTGAAAATTGGTATTTTGCCATATGGGCTTATAATGGATGGAGTAAATCCAACAACCCTAATACAGGGTTAAAAAAGCAAACTTATCAAGAGCTAATATACTATATAGCAGAGAAGGAGTATGGGCAAAAGATAACTCCGATAGATAAGAGCTTATTGCCTAAGCAGGGTCTTCCAAGTAAAAACTCTAAATTTAATACTCCAAAGGATTTTCACTATGGAGATATATTGACTTACTGTGAAGGCGATATTGTAATGCTTGATGGAAGGCATATAATGAGTTTAAGAGATGTACCTAATGGTTCAACTATTGGAGAAGTAAGCAATTTAATGAAACTTCAGATATTAGAAGGACCAGTGCTAAGTGACGGATATTTTTGGTACAAGGTCAAGGCAGTTGAAATAAACAAAGAAGGATGGCTTGCAGGGAACTGGATATCTAAAACTGGAAGCATATATCCTTTTCTAGACATATCTAATACTTGGTCAAAGGATTACATTATAAAGCTTCATGAGATAGGGATAGTAAGTGGAGACGGGAAAAATTTTAAACCAGACGATTACATAACTAGGCAAGAGCTATGTGTAATGCTTTCTAGAGCACTACAGTTAGAGCCTGAAGATGATGAGCTGAAATATACTGATGCAAGTGAAATAGATACTTGGGCTATTAACCATGTAATAGCAGTAACAGAGGCAGACATAATGACTGGCTACGAGGAATCTAATGAATTTAGGCCAGATGACTATATAACCAGAGAAGAAGCAGCTATTATTTTAAGCAATGCATTTGGATATGATGACAATTTAGATTTTGAGTTGGAATATACAGATATAGACCAGATTTCTGATGAGGCATTAGCTGCTGTGAAAAGTGTTCAAGTTAAAGGAATAATGAACGGTTCAAATGGAAAATTCAGGCCAAAAGACTTCTTAACTAGGGGAGAGGCCTGTAAGTTAATATATGATTTATTAAACATTATGGAATGAGAAATTAGGATGGGCTTTTGATAATTACAAGAGCCCCTTTTTATTTAAACCTCTCTTTTCTTTAGCAAATATAGGTATCTATCTAGATTATTATAGATTATACAAAAAAAGCTTATATAAATTTCTATGAATAAACAGAATAAAAAGACAAATAATAACTAAAAAGGAGAGGTGATTATGAAAAATAGAAGAATATTATATACCGCATTAATTATTTTACTTACCATAATAACTGTAGGAATAATAGCTACTATGAGAATAAATGAAGCAGATCTTGATATTTATGATAAACTAGATACAAAAATTATGTATGGACAAAATAAAGTAGGGGATTTTCCCCTACTTTTCGAATACAGGTACAAAGTCATATGTTAATTCTCCATTGTTATTTACAAATTCTAATAATCTTAAATTAAATGTAGTACTTGTGCTGTTTAAATTTGGTTTTTCTAATTCTATATATCTAATACCGTCTTTTAGATCCACTTCGTTTTTATTTCCACTAGATATTACCCAGATGTTTTTTCCCTTTTCTACATGCTCTGCTAATGTTTTATGGAAGAGTTCAGCTTCAAGCTTATCTGTAAAGTTATTGATTCCAATTGGCATAACAATTATTATGTTTTTCTGAGTAGCTATAGATAAATCGTTCTTCAAACCTATCCACTGTTCAGCATAAGATGCCCTTAATCCATTCTTTGAGCTGTCAGCTCTGATAAATAATATGTCTTGGTCTCGGATTGGTAAATATCCAGTTGTGACTTCTACTATTTTAGCCTGTGTATTTGATTTAAGGTTTTGATCTAGTTGTCCTATGAAGAATCCATATTTACTATTGGATAACTTGCTGCTTATTTGCTTTCCTATTTGTTGTTTGTATATAGTATCTAATTTATCTAATCCAAAACCTATTATAAACTTAAACCCGTTTTCTATAGTGCTTACAGTTCTTTGCTTCTCATCTTTTACTGTTGTAGATTGAGGAAGACTGACTACATCGAAGTTCTTTGGATACATTGCCTTTAGTCCATCGAATAGAATTTCACCTGTGTATTTGTTTATAGGATTTATTTCAGTTACATAAATTCTTTCTAATTTAATTGGCTGTACTGCATCAGAAGGTACACTAGCAGTGACGAACTTCCAGCCCTTCCAATCTACATTAGTTGCAAAATCCAATTTAAAAGATTTTCCGTTGGCATCAGACATTTGTCCCCTTATCCAGCTGTTACTTTCATTTCCATATACCCACATTCCAATTTTCTCTGGCTTCTTACTAAGTGTAACTCCACTATCACCAAAGACTATATAAGCTGCCCTAGTTTCTTCAGAGCCAGTAAAATCATATTTTAGCTTGATAGAGCCAAGTCCAATTTTACTCTCAGAGCTCTGCTCAATAGAACCTGTAACTACACTTGGATAAGATGAGAATTTTACATCTTGTAGGTTTTCGAAGTCATTTATCATGATTTCCTCATACCCTACTGAAACTAATATGCTTTCTACTGCATCTCCTAATCTAGCTACTAAAGCACCTGCAGCAGCCATATCTGTGCTGTAGAACTTACCATCTTTAACATAGCCTATATTACCTATTACTTCCCAAGTAATATCATTTGGATCTATGAGTGCTACATAACCTTTGCTGTTTTTTCCATATATTGTACCGAGGTTTTTTACACTAGAAAAATCTACTGCAAGCTTGTTTGTTTCTAGTTGAAGTTCTTTTACATTATCAAATACTTTGATTTTGAATTCTGCATTAGTACCTTTATAGAAGGCTCTTACTGTTCCTTCCCCTGAGCTTTTAGCAGTAAGTGTGTTTCCATTGAATTTTCCATCTATACCATCTATGAAGAATTGAACTTCATCTTCATTTATTTCTACTGGATTATGGAATTCATCATAACCTTTTACATAAAATTTTCTAGTAGTATTCACAAACATTTTATCGTCATCTGTAGAGATTTTGATATAGCTTAATTCTCCCTGCGGAGCAGTACTAGCTACACCAATTCCGTTTATTACTTTTCTTAAACCTCCATCAGAAGGACGATTTATTACTATAGGTTCATCAGAGCCAGCAGGCTTAATAGCCATAGTAGTAGAGCCACCACCATCTAGGTTAATAGCATCATAGGCACCTAGAGATAGCATTATTTCTGCCATTGTCTCTTGGCTAACTCCTTTATAGGATGTATCTCTACCATCAATTGTTACGAATAAAAGCTGTTTTTTGTCCTTAGTTATTCCTATGGCTGTTCTAGGATGGTCTCCTTGAATATTTATTTTAAATGGGGTCATAACTCCATCTTTTAACAATGGACTTCCACCACCAATGGCAGCAGCTATATTGTTATAGTCTGGAGATGTGTACAGCTCAAGCTCTACTTTTTCACCAACCTTGAAGTTGTTTAGAAGCTGATTAGCAACGCTCCCCCTTCCAGTAATTATATATCCGTTTTGAGGGAAAGCAATAGGAGGCATGCCTATTCTTACTTCAGATACATAATCGTTTATTACTACCACTTCTATAAGATCATTAAATACTGTATTTCCTAAAGATTTGCTGTTCCAGTACTTATCGTATATTATAATTTCTTCATGGAGTTTGCTTTCTTTATTCATTGCTTTTACGTTGATAGTTGCTCCATTTTGAGTCTTAAGCTTTATGCTCCAATCCCAGAAAGATATAGAAGGATTTTTATACTTGTCTACTGCAAATACGGGAAGTCCTTGATTCCAAGTGTCATAAGGAGATGATATCATTTTTCCATCATCTATGACTACACCTTCAGGATAAGAATTATGCACAGTTGAGAAGTAATCTCCGTTTATGGCTCCAACTATATTAGAACTAGAGGACTTCATGAGATTAGGTACAGTATCTCTTTTAGAAATACCATTCTTACTAAATAGAGTTTTGATTTCTGTATACTCATCATCTAAATTTATTTTTAGTACATTTATATTCCACCAACCGCTGGAATTAAATTGCTTAATAGTTTCATGTACTACACCACTAGATATGTTTTCTGAAATTCTTTCTTCATGTATTATAAAGGGCTTACCCGCAAAGCTAGGAGTGAAGCTGCAAAAAATTATGGCAGCAGAGGAAACCCCTAATATAAAATTCCTTATGTATTTGTTCATATGTGTATGCACCTCTCTTTTGTAATTTATTTTCTAAGTGTAATAATAATCTATTTTATTTTAATCACCCTTTCAAATAAATTTGAAGCTATAAAATGCAGTTTGAAAAATGAGTTTTGGAGTGCTATAAATTCTATTTAATTTTGATGTTAAATTATCAAAAAGATCTAAGGGGTTTATAGCTATGAGTAGTTTGACAATGAATTAGACAGAAAAGTTCCTTAATTGTCATATTATTTAACTATTAACTACAATTATATAGCATTAAGGTTTAGATTAGATTATATTTAGGTTACAATATGATTACAAATATGTAATGTGGTAAAAGTTAACAGAATATTTGTTTATTTTACAAAAACAGCTGGATTTACTTAATACTTATTAGTGGCAATATTTAAGAGGGTAATTTGCTCAAGAAATTTTTATTGGCTATGGTCTGCTAATAAAAAATAGAGATACATTAATCCAGCCTCATTATTGATGAAGAGCCTATTTTACTTGCCAAAGAACATCATTTTGCAAAGGACCTTTTTAATTTATAAAAAAAGAAGCATCGTTAACTATTCAAAAGTTTCACGATACTTCCTTATTTATGGTCGGGGTGGAGGGACTCGAACCCCCGGCCCCATGGTCCCAAACCACGTGCGCTACCAAACTGCGCTACACCCCGTAGATTTGCTACTTTTATATTATAAGTGGTGAAAAGAATAATTGCAATACTTTATTTTTTCCTTTTGAGATAATTATAGGCGTTTTTTAGATAATATGACTATATAATCTCAAAATTACTATAGTTAGCTTTTTTTATTTATTTGTTATTTTTATTAGCAGTGAAACTAGAGATTGTGGACAATAGTTTTTTATGGTTTAAAATATGTCAATTGGGTAAACAAACATTGACAAAAAAAAACATATATGATAATATTGATTTGATATAAAAGTGAATAATAAATACCTTATTAAGAGAGACGGAGGGAATAGGCCCGAGGAAGTCCAGCAACCAGTAACATTGTTACCAGGTGCTAAATCCTACAGAACTTTGATTCTGAAAGATGAGGTTTTTTAGAATATTTCCTCTTCCTTTCCGAAGAGGTTTTTTTATTGTAAAAGTGCAAATAATAAATTATAAAATACTTGGAGGTTATAACATGAGAAAATGGTATTTTACGTCAGAATCTGTTACAGAGGGACATCCTGATAAGATTTGCGATCAAATATCAGATGCTATATTAGATGCTATATTAGAAAAAGACCCAATGGCTAGAGTTGCTTGTGAAACTTCTGTTACCACTGGACTTGTTCTTGTGGCTGGTGAGATAACTACTGAGTGTTATGTAGACATTCCAAAGGTGGTTAGAAAGACTATAGAGGATATAGGCTATACAAGAGCAAAATATGGCTTTGACTGTGATACTTGTGCAGTACTCACATCTATTGATGAGCAGTCACCAGATATTGCAATGGGTGTAAATGAGGCACTAGAACATAGAAGTCAAAAAAAAGACGAATTAGATAAGATAGGAGCCGGAGACCAAGGTATAATGTTTGGTTTTGCATGTAATGAAACTCCTGAACTGATGCCACTTCCAATTTCATTGGCTCATAAGCTGGCACTAAGATTAGCACAAGTTAGAAAGAATGGAACACTTGATTATTTAAGACCAGATGGGAAAACTCAAGTAACTATCGAGTATCATGATAATAAACCAGCAAGGGTGGAGGCAATAGTAGTGTCTACACAGCACAGTCCAGAGGTGGATTTAAAGACAATAGAAAAAGACATTAGAGAGCATGTCATATCAAAAGTAGTACCAGCAAGTTTAATAGACAGTAATACTAAATACTATATTAACCCAACAGGAAGATTTGTTATAGGAGGACCTCAAGGAGATGCTGGTCTAACAGGTAGAAAAATAATAGTAGATACATATGGAGGATATGCAAGACATGGTGGAGGAGCTTTTTCAGGGAAAGACCCAACAAAGGTAGACCGTTCTGCTGCCTATGCTGCAAGATATGTGGCTAAAAATGTAGTAGCAGCTGGACTTGCAGATAAGTGTGAGGTTCAGCTTGCTTATGCCATAGGGGTAGCAAAGCCTATATCTATATTTGTAGATACATTTGGTACAAATAAAATAGAAGAGAGTAAAATTGAAGAGCTTATTAGTAAGCATTTTGACTTAAGACCAGCAGCTATTATTAATAATCTTAACTTAAGAAGACCTATATATAGACAAGTAGCGGCATATGGACATTTTGGAAGAGCTGATTTAGACCTTCCTTGGGAAAAAACAGATAAGGCTCATATATTAAGGAAGGAAGGCTTAGGAGAGTAAATAACTCAGTTTCTATTATAAAAAAATAATATTATAAATGTATGAAGTGAAGGAGAAGTATGAAAGTCATTTGTGGACTTTTAACTTCTCCTTTGCTTATTTTTTGCTTAATAGTTTATCAAGATTTGTTAGTAACTTTAGTTTCTAAGTATTTTTGTCTTGATTAAATTCTATCTTTCAAATCCCAATTTATAAATGACTTCTTACTAATTCCCGATTTAACCACAAAAACAAAATCAGTTATTATTAGATTACCGGTAGAACACAGAGAAGTACTTCTCAAAAATAAGTTTCTAGTTCATTTGGATTTTTTAAAAAGAGAGGAGGTGTGAATATGGCAGTTAAGGCTGTAGTTAAGGATTCAAAATTAAGACTTGAGCTTGATGGCGGCTTAAATGATAAAGGGAACCCAATAGTAAACACTAAGACTTTTTCTAAGATAAAGACTGATGCTGACAATGAAAATCTATTTTTAGCAGCAGAATCCTTGGCAGGTCTACAAGATATGCCTTTATTAGGTATAAAAAGGGTAGACGAAATTGAACTTCAACAAGAATAGTTATGAATCTAATTAATTGAAAAAAGGAGGTGAAGTTAATGGCTAACAAAAGACTCGAAATGATTTTTAAGAATCAAAAAGGTAAGACAAGTAAATTGTCTTTAGACAATCCAAGGGAAGATATTACAGGAGAGGACATCAGAAATGCAATGGAAAATATAGTATCAGCAAATGTATTTAACACATCAGATGGAGATTTAGTTGAAGCAGTATCAGCAAGAATAGTAAACACAGATATAGAAGAAATTGCACTATATTAATGGCTAATAGAAAAAGTCGGGGGCATATAATGTTCCCGGCTTAATGATATTATGAACTTTTTATAATGGATAGGAAAGTTCTATTATTGTACTTTCAAAAGAATTTTTAAGTATCCCAATGGAGGAGGCTTTTATAGGAAAAGTTTTACCATAATATTATCAAATTAAAAAACTTTATGATAATGAATTTTAAGCAGATTAACTAAATTTGTAGTTAAGATTGCTTATGTAAAGGTTAAAAAATTAATTCTACTCAAAAAGTTTAATTTGGAAGCTTTTATTTTCTTGAATGAATTTATAGATTGTTTGGCCTGAATAATGAAAGGAAGGAGGATGAGCTTATGGAAGAGGTTTATACTCAAATAGCTAATTTAGGATTTCCAATAGCTGTATCAGTTTACTTGCTGGTACGCATAGAGGCAAAGCTAAATAAGCTAACAGAAAGTATAACAGAGCTTTCAAAGGTCATTGCTGCTATGAAGTAGGTCTGATTAATAGTACGGGGCGATTGCATAATATTTATGCAGTGGCCTCTTTGCATTGACACAGAACATATGTTCGTATATAATGTTATTAAAATATGGATTTAGTTCCATACATCGCCACTGGAAGAGAAAGAAGAGAAAGGAGTTGAGTTTAATGAGAGATATAGAGGAGATAATTTCAAGTGAAATTATAGCTATTTTGCCTATTTATTTAGACATGCAGGGAAATTCAACAAAGGTAATTACTAAAAAACAGAGAGAAATCTATATATATAAAAGCATTAAAACCTTTTTATCGTTATTAGCAAAATACTTCATAATTGACCTCAACTCAGCTAAGCATTACTATGGTAATCTCATTGGAACTACAAACATTGTTCCTCTGCCTTTCAATAAAGACAATATATTTGTGCCATTAAAGGTTAGAAAACCTATATCTAAGAACGATGGATCTTTAGGTTATTTTAATATAGGGTTTATAAAAGGCATAGTAAAGAAAAATAATAAGATTTATATATCTCTTGAAGAAGAAGTCTTAATAGAAGTACTACAGGGAGAAGAATCTGCAAGGCGAAATATTAGGAACGGGTATATTGTCAAGGAATCTTATTATAAAAGAGTTGGTATGACTATTATGGAAGAGAAAGGATTATATGGAGAGTTAAGTGAACCTGCGACTAAAGGAGATATTGCAGCTCTTAGAAATGAGCTAATGGATATTAAGATTAGTCTGTTGAAGTCATCTAATCTTAGTGTATAATAATTGTAAAGACGAGAACAATTATTAAGGATAGTTGGAAATAGTAAGCAACTCCTGAATAATTAAACTATTGGCATATATTCCATATATGTCATTCATAAGGAGGAAGCTATGATAACTCTTCAAGGAACTGTAGAAGAAATCATATTTCATAATGAGTCTAATGGTTATACCATTGCAATATTAGAAACAGAAGATGATGTGGTTACTATTGTAGGATATATACCTATTATTAGTCTTGGAGAAACCCTTAGGGTTCAAGGAGAATGGACATATCATTCTAGCTATGGGCAACAGCTTAAAGTGGATACATATTCTACAGTGGTACCTGCTACATTAAACGGAGTAATGAAGTATTTATCCTCTGGTCTTATACCAGGTATTGGACCTAAAACAGCAGAAAAAATAGTTGAAAAGTTTGGGCTAGATTCCTTAGATATATTACAGTATAGTCCTGATAAATTAAATGAAATACCAGGATTAGGAGAGAAAAAGATTGCAAAAATTGCAGAAGCCTTTGCTGAACAGAGGGAACTAAGAGATATAATGATATTCTTACAGAATTATGGTATAGGACCAAATTATGGAGTGAGGATATATAAAAAATACGGAAATGAATCAATAGTAAAAATAAAAGAAAATCCTTATCGCTTATCTGAAGATATAGTAGGTATAGGATTTAAAATGGCAGATAAAATAGCCCAAAGTATGGGTATAGACATCAGGTCTCCCTATAGAATAAGTGCAGGAATCAAATTTAAGTTAATGGAGTTTGCTGCAGAAGGACATACTTATGTACCGCAGGATATTTTAGTGAATTTAACATCTGAGCTTTTGAATGTAGAAAAAGAGCTAGTTTTAGAAGGGATAAAAAGTCTGGCTATACAACAAGAGATACAGTTGGAGAGATTAGATGATGAAATATGTGTATATTATATGCCTTATTACTATGCTGAAACTAATGTATGTAAAAAAATTATTGAACTATCAAGGGCAGAAGTAAAGGACATTGATATAGATATAAATAAAGCCATAAAAGATATTGAAATAGAAGACAACATTAGGTTTGCAGAAAAACAAAAGGAGGCCATTAAGGAATCTATAAAAAACGGACTATTGGTGATTACTGGTGGTCCTGGTACTGGAAAAACTACTACTATTAACAGTATTATAAAGCTTTTTGAAAAGAATAACTTTACTGTTGTATTAGCAGCACCAACAGGAAGAGCAGCTAAGAGAATGAGTGAAGCTTCAGGGAAAGAAGCTAAGACTATTCATAGACTTTTAGAATATGGATTTGTAGATGATGAACTGGGAATGGATTTTGGAAAGGACGAAAGCACTCCAATAGAAGCTGATGTGGTAATTATAGATGAGATGTCAATGGTTGACATACTTCTAATGAACAATCTTACAAAGGCTATATTGCCAGGTACTAGGCTTATATTAGTAGGAGATGTTGATCAACTTCCATCAGTGGGGGCAGGAAATGTCCTTAGAGATATTATAAATAGTAAGATAGTAAAGGTAGTTAGGCTAGATGAAATTTTTAGACAGGCAAGAGAAAGTATGATAGTAGTAAATGCTCATAGAATCAATAAGGGAGAAGCACCATACTTAAATGTAAAGGGTAAGGATTTTTTCTTTATGACTAGATTAAGTACAAAGGAAATAGTAGATACAATAATTGAGCTTACTAAGGAAAGGCTGCCTAAGTTTGATGGTTATGATCCAGTTAGAGACATACAGATACTTACATCTATGAAAAAAGGGGATATTGGAGTAAATGCACTGAATGAAAGATTGCAGCAGGCATTAAATCCAAAACACTACTCAAAGGCAGAAAAAAAGTTTGGAGATACGCTCTTTAGAGTAGGAGATAAGGTAATGCAGGTTAAAAACAATTATAGGACTAAGTGGATAATCAGAGAAAAAGATGGCAGCATTACAGAAGGAGAAGGTGTGTTTAACGGAGATTTTGGATTTATAACTAATATAGATGAGGAAGAAAGTGAGCTCACAGTATTATTTGATGACAATAAAGAGGTAGTATATAATTTTAGTCAACTTGATGAGCTAAGGCTAGCCTATGCTACTACTGTTCACAAAAGTCAAGGGAGTGAGTTTCCTGTAGTGATTATGCCAATATGTTGGGGGCCACCTATGCTTCTTACAAGAAATTTGCTGTATACAGCTATTACAAGAGCTAAGAAGCTAGTTGTATTAGTAGGCATAGAAAAATACTTGCATATGATGATACAAAATAATAGAATTTTAAAAAGATATTCAGGTTTAGATAAAAGATTATTGAAGTTTTTTAATATGTTTATGAAGTCTTCTAGTCAAGACGACAGTTCTTCTTTATCTCCATGATGCAGTCAGCTTAAGTTCTGACTGCTCCTTGTTATATTTAAATAAAAATAACTGGAAATTCTGTTTATAGTGATTTATCTACATAGAGTATCTTCTATTTTTATTTAATCAGGGGAGGCATTAGGAATTGACTATGTCTAATAAGGAAAGTATGCTAAAAAAGCTTTGCAATTCTGCACTTGACCTTCTCTTTCCAGAGGAAGGGGTATGCTTTTATTGTGATAAATACTATGAAGATGTAAAAGAAGATCATATATGCAGTGATTGTAGGGACAAGCTGGTATTTATTAAAGATAAATGTCCCACCTGCGGCAAACCTATGCATAGTTCTAGTATTTCAGATAAATGCAGCTATTGTGTTGATAATACGTTTTATTTTACTAAAGCATTTTCACCTCTAGAGTTTACAGGACATTTGAGAGATGCTGTATATAGATTCAAGTTTCAGTCAAAGCCTTATATGTATAAGTCCTTTGGAGAACTGATGGTAAGAGCTATAGAGAATGAAAATATAGGTCCTATTGACCTCATAGTTCCTGTGCCTTTACATAGACGAAGAAGAGCAGAAAGAGGTTACAACCAATCAGAGCTTTTAGCCAAATACATATCCTCAAAGTTAAATATTCCCCTTGATTACAAAAACCTTATTAGAATGAAGTCTACCAAATTACAAACTAAGCTATCTAGAAACGAGAGACAAAAAAATATAAAAAATGCTTTTAGTGTTAAAGATAAAGGGGTATTTATGAATAAAAGAATACTTTTAGTAGACGACATATTTACTACAGGTGCTACGGTAAATGAGTGTTCAAAAACTCTATTAGAAAATGGTGCAAGAGAAGTTATAGTAGTTACCATAGCTACTGGAAAAAGTTTTCAGTAAAATTATCTGAGCAACAGATTATAGGAAAAAAGGATTTTGTCTACATATATCGAAATTATTATAAAAGACATTTTATTTTCTACCCAGGGGGTGAAAAAATGAACATAAAAAATTGCAGAAAATGTAATAGAATTTTTGCTGATGACGGCTTTGATTTATGTCCATTATGTAGGACTGAGAATGTAGAAGAATTTAAACTAGTAAAAGAATATCTTTACGAGCATCCAGGAGCGGACATTCAAACAGTTTCAGAAGAAACAGGAGTAGATACAAGGAAAATATTAAAATATTTAAGAGAGGGCAGGCTAGAAATAGCAGAAAACAGCCCGAATTTGATACTAGATTGTGAGAGATGTGGTAAACCTATTAAAACAGGAAGATTTTGCGAAAAATGTATCGCTGAAATGCAAAGAGAATTTAAAAGTGTGATAAAGGCTAGTTCTGTACCAAAAGCTAACCTAGGAAAAGACAGCGACAGAATGTATATTGCAGACAGACGAAGAAATAAATAATTAAAGTTATACCCTATTCTTACCGATAATATATACATAAGACGGAAGGATGGGGTGTTTTTATGAAAATTTTTAATAATAATAACATAAATAATATAATTCAAGCCTATAGAAAACAGGAAATTAGTAAGGAACAAGTAAAAACCAGTAAAATAGGAAAAAACGATGAACTTAGATTATCAGATACTGCTAAGGATTTTCAAGTTGCAATGAATGCAATAAAAAATGTTCCTGACATAAGAAAGGAAAAAGTAGAGGCTATTAGAGAGCAAATTAAGTCAGGCACATATGTAGTAGATGCAGGGAAAATAGCTGAAAGGATGTTAGAAAATATAAGCTTTGATATGAAAGCTTAAACTAGGCGGTGATTTTAATGCAAATCCTCTTTGAAGAGCTTAGAGATGTTCTGCAAGATGAATTGAAATTATATGAAGAGATGTATAATCTTACGGTAAAAAAAACAGATGTTATAATCAATGGAAAGATTAGCGACTTGGATAATATAACTCACTTAGAAAACAGTATTATACTAAAATTAGGACAGCTTGAGACAAGAAGAGAAAAAGTAGTTATTAATATTCAAGAGCAGCTAGGAGTTAAAAAAGATTCTACTATATCAGATATTTTGAACTATATTGATGATAAGGATGAAATAAAGCAAGAATTAGATAGCATCACAAAAAAACTTTTGGATGTACTTAATTCTATTAAGGAAAGAAATGATTTAAACGGCTTACTCATTAAAGACACCTTAGAGTATATAGAGTTAAATATTAATCTTTTAACTAGCGCAACTGATAAAGGAATATATAACAATAAAATACAAAAAGAACAGAGTTCACAAAATATTAGCTTATTTGATACAAAGGCTTAAGAAAGGTAGGAGATTAAATGTCTTCTTTTAGAGGATTATCAATTGGAATATCAGGACTATATGCAAGTAAAAGATCTTTAGATACGATTTCACATAATATAGCAAATGCTGACAATTCTTTATATGTAAGACAGCAGGCAATACATTCAGAGTCAAGATACTCTAGAATTGGCTCTTCTTACTTAGTGGGAACAGGAGTAGATGTACAGCAAATTAGGCAGATAAGAGATGAATTTTTGGATGCAAAAATGAGAAAAGAAGCTACTGAATTTGGATTTTGGTTATCTAAGTCCAATGTGTTTGAACAAGTAGAAGGCATATTGGGAGAGCTTTCAGAAGATGCACTACAAGGAGTTATGGATAAGTTTTGGAACACATGGGAAGAAGTAGCCAAGGATCCAAGCAGCTTAACAGCAAGGGGACTATTAAGAGAAAGAGCTATTGAATTTGTAGGTTCAGTAAATCACTTATATGAACAATTGGAAAGTTTACAATTTAATCTTGATAAAAATATCAAGAATTTAGTGGACGAGGTTAATGAGCTAGTTAAAGGTATAGCAGAGCTCAATACTAAAATAATGGCAGCAGAGGCTGTGGGCTTGACAGCTAATGATTATAGAGATACAAGAAATGGATATTTGGATAGATTATCACAAATTGTGAAGATCGATTATTATACAAGTAATAATGGTGCTGTAAATGTAGTTCTTGGTGGCCAGCATATAATATCAGATGGAACTTTCAGACAGTTAGAAGCTAAAAATAATGGAAGTCCATTTGTAGATGTGCATTGGGCAGATACTGGACAAAAGCTGTCAGAGGAAAAGGATATTAGAGGAGGAGAGCTATTAGGATTATTATATGCAAGAGGTAGCTATGGACAGGAGAATGAGATAACTGATGCAATTGAGTATAAGTATATAATACCTACTTTGAAGAAACAGCTAAATGAGTATGTGAAAGGTATTGCAGATGCAGTTAATAAGCTGCATAAAGAAGGTATTACTCTTACAGGGAATAAAGGAGAAGATTTTTTTGTACAGCAGAATAAAAACAATACCAATTGGGCAGGAAATATTAAATTAAATGAAAAACTGGATTCATTAGGAGAGATAGCGGCTTCATATTCAGGGGATATTGGAGATGGAAAAGTTGCAGAAGCCATTGCAAAGCTAAGATATGGCGGACTATTTACTGAAGGTAAATATGTAGGAATTGATATAGGAACAGACTTAAGTATTACTTTTAAAGGAATAACTACGGCAGATAATTTCTATAGAGATATAATAACCGACTTTGGAATAGCTGCCAATGAAGCTGTGACAATGAGGGATTCTCATGAAATGGTAATGAATCAGATAGATGATAGAAGAATCTCCTTATCTGGGGTTTCATTAGATGAGGAGATGACAGAAATGATAAAATTCCAGCATGCATATAATGCAAATGCAAGGTTAATAAATGCCATAGATGAGATGATTGAGCAAATAGTTAATAGAATGGGTGTAGTTGGGAGGTAGGTGAATACATGTCAGGTTGGATAGGATTTAATACAGCAGTTTCAGGGTTATTAGCTAGTCAGAGAAAGCTATATGTGACAAATCATAATATTGCAAATGCAAATACAGAAGGATATTCAAGGCAAGTAACTACCCAAAGTGCTACAGTTCCGCATCGCTTACCAGGTGTAGGTTTCGTAGGTACAGGAACGAGCATTACTTCAGTAGAAAGAGTTAGAGATTCATACCTTGACTATAAATACAGAACTGAAAATGCTACTTTAGGAGAATGGGAGATAAAAAGAAATACTCTGGTAGATATAGAGAATATATTGAAGGAAACAGAGAATGAAGGCCTTAGCAAATATGTTGATGGGTTCTTTAAGTCCCTAGAGGACTTAAGCAAAAACCCAAGTGATGATTCATATAGAGTAGCAGTTAGGGAAAAGGCCATAGCACTGACTAATCATCTCAATGAAACAGTTACTAAATTATATAATCTCGAAAAGGATTTGAACTATCAAATAAATGCTCAGATAAAAAAGGTAAATGATATTGGCTCTCAGATATGTAATCTAAATGAGCAAATATATAAATTAGAGTTAGATGGTAAAAAAGCTAATGATTTGAGGGATCAAAGAGATCTATTAGTAAATGAATTATCTAAGATAGTAAATGTTCAAGTAAGCGAGCAGGATGGGAAGTACACAGTATCTATAGGGGGAGCTTCTTTAGTAGAGCATACAAATCTAAGTAAGTTGAAGGTTCCACCTAGAACTGTGACTAGTGAGATAACTGGTGAAAATTTAGTACAGGTCGAGTGGGAAAATGGAAATAAAGTAGCACTAAAGACTGGAGAGTTAAAAGGACTGTTAGATGTTAGAGATGGCTCAGGGATAAATGGAGAATATGGTGGAGTACCTTATTATGTTGAAAGACTTAATGACTTTGCAAATATATTTGCAAAGGAAATAAATAAAATACATAGTCAAGGCTATACTGCCAAAGGTACAAATGGAATTAACTTTTTTTATCAACCTGTAGATCAGAATGGTAATGAAGTAAATATAACTGCTGCAACTATAAAATTAGACCCTCAAATATTAGAAAGCTTGGATAATATTGCAGCAGGAGAATCTCCAAACAATGCAGAGGATAATAAAAATATACTTGCTCTTTTAGAGCTAAGAGAAAGTAAAAAATTTTTTAGTCAAAGTATACATGCTCAAGGTACGCCAGAGGATTATATAGTATCAATAATATCTACACTTGGTGTAGACAGTCAATATGCTGTAAGAATGCAAAAAAATCAGGAACTTATACTAAATAACATTGAAACTAGAATAGATTCAGTATCTTCAGTAGACGTAGATGAAGAAATGGCAGATATGGTTAAATTTATGAAAACATATACTGCATCAGCAAAGATGATAAATACATTAGATGAAATGCTTGATATAACAGTAAATAGATTGGGATTAGCAGGGAGGTAGGTGAATAAATGAGAATAACAAACAGCATGTTAGTCAGAAATATGATGACTAACCTAAATAAGAACTTGGAGAGAATGAGTAAACTACAAGAACAATACCAATCAGGAAAGCTATTTCAGCTTCCTTCAGATAATCCAATAGGAGTATCGAAGAGCTTAAAGCTATATACGGATAAATCTAAAATAGAACAATATAAAACTAACCTTAGAGATGCCATAGCTTGGCTGAGTACAACTGAGGATGCACTAGATCAAATGGGAGAGGTATTGAAAAGAGCTAGTGAGTTGACAGTAAAGGCAGCAAATTCAACTAATAATGACGATGATTTACAGGCTATTAAGGCAGAAATGGAAGAGTTAAAAAGTCAAATAATTCAAGCTGCTAATGTTACACATGCAGGAAGACATGTTTTTTCAGGATATAAGACAGACAGGCCGCTACTAGATAAAGATGGGTATTATTATCTCAAGAATGATCCTAGTGAAGCAGATGTGACATTGAAGGCAAATGAAATATCTGTTTATAATGTTGGAGTTTCAGAGGATATTGAGGTAAACACAGTAGGGATTAAGGTTTTTGGCGTAGTAGGGAATACAGGTAAAAATTATAATGAAGATTCTGTTAAAACCGGAGATAAGCCATATGTTATGCAGGTATTTGATGATATTATTAAGGCACTAGAAGATTCAAATTTTGATGAATTAAGCAAAAATATAGAAGTAATAGAAGGGGTTCTTAAAAATACACTACAAGTTAGAGCAGAAATAGGTGCTAAAACAAATAGGTTAGAAATGACACAAAAAAGATTAGAGTCAGATTCTGTAAATTTAACTAGACTCCTTTCAGAAAATGAAGATGCAGATTTAGCAGAAGTTATAATGAATTTTAAAATGGCAGAGAGTGTATATTTAGCATCAATGTCAGCAGGGGCTAGAATAATACAGCCAGGTTTAGTAGACTTTTTAAGATAATAGGAGTATGGGGACATTTCTAATTTTCTAGGTATGTTCCCTACCTTTATATAGAGGTGATAAGTATGCCTTTAAGCATAACAACTATTAAAGGGCAAATAGGCATTGAAACAACAAATGCATATTTAGATATTAGACAGCCTAAGGGTGAACAGTCTATAAGGCAAATAAAGCCTCAAATGATTATAGATAGAGAACTGCCAAAGGTACTTATAGACCAATCTCAATGTTTTGCAGAAGTAGGAAGAAAGCCCTGGTCCCAAGTAGCAGAAGAGTATGCACAGATGGGGAGACAGCAGGCATTAGAAGGAATAGCCAGAATCGTAGATGATGGGAATCGAATGGCTATGATACAGAGAGGAATGCCAGAAGCAATTCCAGAAATAGCTTTTAAAAATTCAATGCCTAAGCAGCATGATTTTAATTTCGCTATGATACCAACTAGCAGACCAAAGATAGATGTGACAGGCTATATAAACATTAATTGGCAGTTGGGAGGAGTAGAATACAGCTATATACCTAGAAGGCCTGAAGTAGATTATTATCCAGGTAAAGTAGATATATATATGAAGCAATACCCGAAAATAGAGATTAGATGTATAGACAATAGAGTCTAGGGAATGGTTACCAGCCATTCCCTAATTTTAAATGAGGAGGTTTACATTATGAAATTAATTACAAAGCACTTTGGCGAAATAGAAATAGATGAAAATAAAATTATTAACTTCATTGATGGTATTCCAGGTTTTGATGATCAAAAGAGATTTGTTATTATCGATAATCCTGATGAATCAGTGCCTTTTAAATGGCTACAGTCAATAGACGAGCCTGAATTAGCCTTTGTCATAATAAATCCATTTGTTTTTAAAGATGATTATGAATTTGACTTGCCAACACATATTATAGAAAAGCTTAAGATAAGAGATGAAAGCGATGTATTAGTATATTCAATAGTAGTTATTCCAGAAGATATTACTAAGATGACGGCAAATCTAGCGGGACCTGTTATTATAAATTCCAGAGAAAGGTTAGGAAAGCAAATAGTATTGGATGACAATAGATATACAACTAAGCATTATATTTTAGAAAATGCTAAAGCTAAAGGTAAGGAGGAATAGCAAATGCTAATACTTACCAGAAAAATAAATGAAAGCATCATCATAAATGATAATATAGAAATAATTGTAGCAGGAATAGAGGATGGGAAGGTAAAGTTGGGTATAAAAGCACCAAAGGATATAGAGATTCATAGAAAAGAGATATATGAAAATATAATGGCAGAAAACAAAGATGCAGCACAATCTAAGTCAATAGACTTTTCTGAATTGGGTGAGTTATTGAAGAAGTCTGGGCTTTAGTCTTATGTCAGAATGAAGCTTAGATTTTATATTAATAAAAATAAAATAGAGGTGAAAAGATGGGTATTGGTAATGGAGATTTAATTTTTGCGAAAGATGACTCAACTTCAATAGAAAAGAAAGAACAAGAGACTTGGAAAATAATTATTGCTGATGATGAAGATGGAGTGCACCAGATTACAAAAATGGTCCTTAGTGATTTTGAGTTATTCGGAAAGAAGATTGAATTTATCAGCACTTTTTCAGGGGAAGAAACTAAAAGAGCAATAAGTGAAAATCCAGATACTGCGCTTATATTGCTGGATGTAGTTATGGAAACGGATGATGCAGGTCTTAAAGTAGCTAAATATATAAGAGAAGAATTAAAAAATAACCTGGTTAGAATAGTGCTTAGAACAGGTTATCCTGGTCATGCACCTGAAAGAAAGGTAATAATAGACTATGACATAAATGATTATAAGGAAAAAACAGAGCTGACTTCACAAAAGCTTTTTACAACTATTGTTGCAGCTCTGAGATCATACAAGGATATTTTGGTCATAGAGGAAAATAGAAAGGCATTAGAGAGGCTCATTGAATCTTCACCTAAAATATTTGAACTTCAATCTTTAGGGAAATTCGTATCTGCAGTATTATCTCAAATGATTTCCATAATGAACCTTAGTAGAAATACTATATTTTATAGTACAGCAGGGTTTGCAGCAACAAAAGATCTATCTACAGGAGATTTTAAAATTTTAGCAGCTTCTGGAAACTATTTAAATGAGATTCACAAAAGCATTAGAGAGGCTCTAGAGCCTAGTATTTTAGCCTTTGTAGAAAGGGCCTTAAATAAAAAAGAAAATATTTACGAAGATGGTAGATATATTGCATATTTTAGAAGTAAAAATGGAGCAGAAAATATTATATATACAGAAACTAATAAAGAGCTAAATGATTTAGATAAAAATTTAATAAATCTTTTTTGCAATAATGTTTCCATAGCCTTTGACAATCTATATTTAAATAAAGAAATAGAGGATACCCAGAAAGAAATAATCTATACATTAGGAGAGGTTACAGAAGGTAGATCAATAGAGATAGGCAATCATATTAAAAAGGTATCAGAGTATTGTGAGCTATTAGCTGTTAAATATGGTTTACCTGAAGAAGAGGTAGAAATAATCAAAGTAGCTTCTCCAATACATGATATTGGAAAAATAATAGTACCAGATTCTATATTAAATAAGCCCGGAAAATTAACACCTGAGGAATTTGATATAATTAAGCAGCATCCGATGAGGGGTTATGAGCTTTTAAGTCATTCTGATAGAAAAATACTGAAGATTGCTGCAATTATAGCTAGAGACCATCATGAAAAATATGATGGGACAGGCTATCCACAAGGATTAAAAGGAGAGGAAATACATTTATATGGTAGGATAGCGTGTGTAGCTGATGTTTTTGATGCTCTTACTTCTAAGAGAGTATATAAGGATGCTTGGCCTATAGATGATGTTTTAGATTATTTTAAAAAGGAAAGAGGAGGACATTTTGATCCTAAATTAGTAGATATTTTAATAGAAAACATAGATGAATTCCTAGACATTAAAAGAAAAGCTGAAAGAGTCTAGGGGTGATGAATTTGCTTAGAAAAGTTATTCTGGTTTTGAGTTTTTGGATTATAGTCATATCCACATTTAATCATTCTTATGCAATAAGTGAAAACTCTAGTTTTAAAAAGAAGGATGTATTAGTTATTAACTCCTACAACAAAGGATTAAAATGGACAGATGACATAGTTCTTGGAATAGAATCTATACTACAAAACAAAGCAAATATATATGTAGAGTATATGGACACCAAGAGAATAGACGATGAAGAATATTATACTATAATAAAAGAGCTATTTGCTTACAAGTTTAAAAACTATTCTTTTGATGCCATAATCACTTCAGACGTAAATGCTCTTTTCTTCATGGTTAATTATGGTACAGAAATATTTCCAAATACTCCTCTAGTTTTTTGTGGAGTAGATGCTGTTGAGATACCCGAAGCTCTTCCACCAAATTCAACTGGTGTTATGGAGACTATAGATATTAAAAAAAATATAGAGTTAGCTTTATCTATTCATAAAAAAGCAAAAAACATACTCATAATCAGCGACAGTAATGAAACAGGAAGAAGCAATAGAACTGAAGCAGAAGCTTTAAGTCATGAATACAAAGACCTGTCTTTTCAATATGTTACAGAGCTTTCAATGGATGAAATAATCGAAAAGGTTAGCAGATTAGGCGAAGAAACTATTATTTTAGCACTTTCTTATGTAAAGGATAGTCAAGACAATATATTTAGTTTTCAAGATGTGGCCAAAATCATATCTTCAAATACTAAAGCACCATTTTATGGAACATGGGACTTTTATATAGGCAGTGGGGCTATAGGAGGTTATGTGGCCAGTGGTTTTTATCAAGGAGAAAAGGCAGGAGAATTGACATTAAAAATACTAGAAGGAGAAAGACCAGAGAACATACCTATTGTAGAAAAAAGTCCAAATAAATATATTTTTGATTATGAGAAGCTAAAGGAATTCAACATAAGAGAACAAAGTCTACCTAGAGATTCTATATTTATAAATAAGCCTCCATCTTTTTATGAAGAGTATAGAACCATTGTAAACATTACAGTTAGCTTTTTGGTATTTTTAATTATTGTAATTATGTTTCTTTTATTAAACATTTCAAGGAGAAAAGTTATAGAAAAGGATTTGTTGAAAAAGACAAAGGAAATTGAGGATTTAAATACCAATTTAGAAAATAGGATAAGGGAAAGAACCTTAGAGCTTAGTCAATCAAATGAAAAACTAAAGGAAACTCTAGAATTACTTAAGGAGACTCAAAATTATCTCATCGAAAGAGAAAAGATTAGTGCTTTAGGAGACTTAGTTGGCGGTGTAGCTCATGAGATAAACACACCAATAGGTATTACCTTGACAGGTATTACTTACTTAGTAGAAAACACTAGGGAAGTTATGGAAAAATTAAAGTGCAATACCCTAAAAAGAACTGAACTTGAGAAATTTTTGTCTACCACTATTGATACTAGCAATGTTATTCAATCACATATGAACCGTGCATCAAAGGTAATCAGGAGTTTTAAGCAAATTGCTGTTGACCAGTATACTGGGGATATGCAAACAATTAATTTAAAGGAATACATAGAGAATGTAGTCATGAGTCTTCACCCAGAGCTTAAAAAGACAAGGATATCCATAGATATAGTTGGACCTGATGACATAGACATAACTACGTATCCAGGAGATATTGCTCAAATCTTAACTAACCTCATAATGAACACTATACTTCATGGGTATGAAGAATACGAGGAAGGTAAAATCGTCATTGAAATAGACAAATCACCTGAGGAAGTGACTATTTGCTATAAAGATTTTGGTAAAGGAATTAATGATAAAAATTTAAAGAAAATCTTTGAGCCTTTCTTTACCACAGCTAGAGGAAGAGGTGGAACAGGGTTTGGATTAAGCATAGTCTATAACCTAGTGACTCAAAGGTTAAAAGGAACTATCATATGTGAAAGTGAGGAAGGAAAGTATACAGAATTTATATTGACTATTCCAGCGGATTTAAACGCAATCCAATCAGAGAAAACAAATTTATAAAAAGTACTAAAGTTTTTTTACTACATGTCCGATAAAATATATGATAGCAAATATAAAAGCTTATAACTCTGGCCAGAGTTAAAAAAATCTTGGCAAGGATGCCAAAACTAATATAAAATTCAAGGAGGAATATTAAATGAGAATAGCTAATAACTTAATGGCAGTTAATACACACAGACAATTAAGTATTACTAGTGGATATCAAACAAAGTCAATGGAAAAATTGTCATCAGGATTAAGAATCAACAGAGCTGGAGATGACGCAGCTGGTCTATCAATCTCTGAAAAGATGAGAAACCAAATCAGAGGATTACAACAAGCATCAGCTAACGCACAAGATGCTATATCTTTAATCCAAACAGCAGAAGGTGCATTAACAGAAACTCATAACATTCTTAAGAGAATGAGAGAGCTAGTAGTTAAGGCTGGTAACTCTGGCGCGCTACAAAATGAAGATCTTCAAGCAATAAAGGATGAAATAACAGAATTAAATGCTGAGTTAAGTGGTATAGCACAACGTACTGAGTTCAATGGTAAGAAATTATTAGATGGTACTTATAGTGGAACATTCCAAATAGGTGCAAATAAAACTCAAAAGCTTGATTTATCTATCGTAACTTCTGGAGACAGCAAATCAGTAGGAGCAACTGATTTAGGGGTTAAGGATTTAAATGACGATTTAGGTGAGATAGCTGCTGATGGAACAGTATCTGGTCAAAATATAAATAAGGCACTTAGTGGTGTAGATAAAGCTATCAATATGGTTTCAACTCTTCGTTCTAAACTAGGAGCTAACCAAAACAGACTTGAATACACTATTAAGAACTTAGATAATGCTGCTGAAAACCTACAAGCTGCAGAATCAAGAATTAGAGATACAGACATGGCTAAAGAAATGGTAGAATTCACTAAACAAAACATTCTACAACAAGCTGCTCAAGCTATGTTAGCTCAAGCTAACCAAGCTCCTCAAGGAGTACTTCAGTTACTTAGATAATTAAAATTACTTTGAATTAAAAGAGTTAGGGAAAAAATCCCTAGCTCTTTTTACATATATGTGTTTAAGATTTTCCTATTTCTTGCCGATAATAGTTAGGAGAATTGTCGAAAAGACAACAAGTTTGGAGGTATAACAATGAAGGTTTATATATTAGACAAAGTACTAGAATATAATAACGAAAAGAGCTCTATTGAGAGCATGCTCCAAGAAATAGACAGTATACTAGAGAAATCAGATAGATTTTTTAGTCATTTTTTAATTGACAATTTAGAAGTATATGAAGACTATTATGATTATTTTATAGATAATGTCAAAAATATAAAAGAAGTAAAGGTAGTTGTAAACACACTAAAAGAGCTGGTTCAAAATATAATGCTGTCAACAGTTGATTATTTAAATAGAGCTATACCAGAAATAGATATATTGTCCAATGAGTTCTATAAATTTCCGAGTGAACAATCATGGGCCAAATTTTCAGAGCTCTTAGAAGGAATTGCTTGGATTATTGATTCCTTTAATGCTATAGACGCAAATGAAAGATTAAATGAACTAATTGCTAGCTATGAAGAATGGAATAACTATGCTAAAGATATATATTCGTTAAATGAATTGTTTAAAGAACTTGAAGAGGTTATAGAGAATCAGGATACAGTTTCAGTGGCTGATATATTGTCATATGAGATAAATCCTTTATTTAAAAATATGAAAGAAAAGCTTGAAGGACTTGTCTCTAAGGGGGCAAATTAGGATGCTTTTAATTGATAATATAACTATACTTAAGAAGGTATTTCCTTTAACTTGGGAAACTATAAAAGAAGTAGAAAATTCCCTAGATGGGAAACTAGTAAAATTAGAATCTGCAAAAAATGGACAAAAAACCATATTGATTAATAAACAAGGTAAATCAATATATATGCACAGTAAATATAATCCTATTAGAGAAGTGGATACCATTGTGGAGGAATATAAAAATATTGAACCCAATAGCACTGTTATATTTTATGGAATAGGTTTAGGCTATCATATAGATGCTTTTTTAGAGAAATATCCTGATGTAAACTATTATATATATGAGCCTATTCCAGAGATACTATATACATATTTATCCAATAAAGAGATAAAGGAGCTGCCTTCAAAAAGATTAAAGAATATAGTTACTACTACAAATAGACAGACTATATCTAAGTTCTTAAATGAAGCTATTGATAAATCAACAGGCAAAATAGAGTTAATCACTTTACCTATACACAAACAGATTTTTCCTGAAGAATACAAGGAATTTCTTTATTTATATAAAGAAATAGTAAAAGGAAAAATGAGCAGCATAGTAGTAGAGGGCGCATTTCAAAAACGATGGACTTTAAACAGTATGAAAAATTTAAGAGAAGTGTTATCTACTCCTAATATAATGATAGAAAAAAAGGGGCAGTTTAAAGGGAAAGCTGCCTTATTAGTAGCAGCAGGACCTTCACTAAATGAAGAATTAGAAAATATTCGATATATAAAAGAAAATGGGTTAGCTTACATATTTAGTGTAGGAACTTCTGTAAATACTCTAATTAATAATAATATTTTTCCAGATGCAACAACTACATATGATCCGCAGAAGGTAAATCAAATTGCAGTAAAAAAGATCAAAGAAAGCCGAATAACAGAAATACCGCTTATTTTTGGTTCAAGTGTTGGTTTTGAAACTATAGAAAACTATCCAGGTAAAAAATATCATATGCTTACAAATCAAGATACTGTTTCAGATTTTTATTTAAGGACTATAAATAATGAGCCCATAGCAAGAGTCTACGATGCACCTACAATTTCAGTTATTACTTTACAATTACTTTATCAATTAGGATTTAGTACAGTTATATTAGTTGGGCAAAACCTAGCATATCTAGGAAACAAAAGATATTCCTCAGATTCTGTAAATAGAACTGAATTGAATAAAGCTGAGAGAGAAAAAGCAATAACTGTTAAAGATGTTTATGGCAATGATATACTTACTAATCCTAGTTATATTACTATGAAAGAACAGTTAGAATTTTATATAAAGGAATTTAAAGATATGAAGGTAATAAATTCTACTAAGGGTGGAGCACATATAGATGGTACTACTTTTATGGAATTAAGTGACGTGATTAGCACACATTTAACTACTAAGATAGTAGAAAAAGATTGGGTTGAATGCAAAGTGACAAAGTATGACATAGATTACCTGAGATCCCAATCAAAGAAAATGGACAAGGAATATGAAAATGCCTTAAAATTAATCAAAGAGTATTATAAGGTTATAGAAAGTATAAGAACATTTATTAATAATAAAAGCTACAGTCAAGCAGAAAAAATGTATGTTAAGTTAGATAAAGTGTTTTCAAAGATAGAGAAGAATAGTTTCTTTACTACTTTTATTATTCCAAGAAATAGAGTAAGCTATAAGACATTAGTAAATAGCATTGATAGTTTAAATGAAGAAAAGGATCAAGACTTGAAAGGTAATAGAATAATAAATGGTTTCAAGAATTTTATGGATTTATGTAAAAATGATATAGATGAGCTACTACCTATATATGAAGAACTTAAAAATAATATACAAGAATATATTAGGTTAAATTGCTAGGAGGAAAATAGTATGTTAAATGATAAATCAGTACTCATAACAGGGGGAACAGGTTCTTTTGGACAAAAGTTTATTGAAATGATACTAAAGAGATACAATCCATCAAGAGTGATTATCTATTCAAGAGATGAGTTTAAACAAGACGTAGTCAGAAAAAAGTTTTCCTCCCAATTATCAAAGGAACAGTTTTCAAAACTAAGGTTTTTTATTGGGGATGTTAGAGATAAAGACAGGTTATATAGAGCTTTTAAAGGTGTAGACTATGTAATACATGCAGCAGCTATGAAGCAAGTTCCTGCTTGTGAATACAATCCCTTTGAAGCTATTAAGACCAATATTCATGGTGCACAAAATATTATAGATGCAGCACTAGATAATGGAATAAAGAAAGTAGTAGCACTTTCTACAGATAAAGCAGTTAACCCTATAAATCTCTATGGTGGTACAAAGCTTGTGTCAGATAAGCTTTTTATATCAGCAAATGCATATTCAGGAGGAAAAGGAACTATATTTTCAGTAGTTAGATATGGAAATGTGGCAGGTAGTAGAGGCTCAGTGATACCTTTCTTTAAAGAATTAATTGAAAGTGGAGCAAAGGAGCTGCCAATTACAGACTTCAGGATGACTAGGTTTTGGATTACATTGGAGGAAGGTGTAGAACTAGTTTTTAAGGCACTAGAAGAGTCAAAGGGTGGAGAGACTTATATATCGAAGATTCCTTCATTTAAGATTATAGATTTAGCAAGAGCAATGCTCCCTAACGCTGTACTTAAAGAAGTAGGGATAAGAGAAGGCGAGAAGCTAGATGAGGTTATGATAACTAAAGATGATTCTAGGTATACTTACGAGTATGAAAATCATTATATAATTTATCCTCATTTTGATTGGTGGAATACTAGGAAATTTTTTACCAATGGCGGGAGACCAGTACAAGAAGGATTTGAATATAATTCTGGTGCAAATTTACATTGGTTAAGCATAGAAGATCTGAGAAAGCTATTGATTGAGTTAAATATGATGCCATTTTTAGAAAACTATAACAGTGAAGCAGCAGCAACTAGAGAAAGATAAAATTGCTATGGATTAAGATTAGTTTTCATCATAGTAGAAGTTGGAGGAATAAGTATGAAACCAGCAATATTAGGCGGTACTCCTATAAGAAAAGAACCATTGCCTTATGCAAGACAGTATATAGATGACGATGACTGCTTAGCAGTAAGTACAGTATTAAAATCAGATTATTTGACTACAGGACCAAAGGTTAAGGATTTTGAAGAAATAATAGCAGATTTTGTAGGTGCTAAGTATGCAGTTTCATTTTCTAATGGCACCTCAGCATTACATGGAGCATGTTATGCTGCTGGTATTGGCAAAGGAGATGAGGTAATTACTACTCCAATGACCTTTGCAGCTTCAGCAAACTGTGTACTATATTCAGGAGGGACTCCTGTATTTGCAGATATTAATGAATATACATTTAATATAGATGTAAATGAAATAGCTAAAAAAATTACTGATAAAACTAAGGCGATAATTCCGGTGGACTATACTGGACAAGCAGCAGATATTGATGGAATAAAAGAACTAGTAAAGGGTACAGAGATTGTAATTATTGAAGATGGAGCACATTCTTTAGGTACTAAGTATAAGGGAACTAGAGTTGGCGGATTAGCAGATATGACTATGTTTAGCTTTCATCCAGTAAAGACTATAACTGCAGGTGAAGGTGGTATAATTACTACGAATAATGAGGAGTATTATACAAAATTAATAAACTTTAGATCTCATTGTATTACAAGAGATATTAACCAACTTGTTGATAAGGAGGTTGGTGGCTGGTACTATGAACAGCTTGATCTAGGTTATAATTATAGGATGACTGACATCCAAGCAGCTCTTGGAATTAGTCAGATGAAAAAAATAGATTGGTTCATACAAAGACGAAAAGAGATCGTGATGAAGTATAATGAAGCATTTAGAGATTTAGATGGAATAATCCTGCAAAAAAATGCTGAGTTTTCAGATACAGTGAATCATTTATATGTAATTAAGCTAGATTTGAATAAGCTTAAAGCAGATAGAAAGGAAATATATAATGCATTACTTGCTGAAAATATTGGAGTAAATGTTCACTATATACCAGTATACTGGCATCCATATTATCAAAGACTAGGGTACAAAAAGGGATTATGCCCTAAGGCAGAGGAGTTATATAATTCAATACTTACACTTCCATTATTTCCAGCTATGACAGATAATGATGTAGAGGATGTAATTGGCGGGGTTTATAAAATAATAAATTACTATAGAAAGTAAAGAGGGATAGTATGAGAATACTTCTTACAGCAATAGGAAAGAGAGTACAGTTAATTAAACATTTAAAGAAAATAAACTATGTAGTTGGAGTAGACTCAGGAGATTTAGCACCTGCCAAGTTTTTTGTAGATTCCTTTTACAAAGTCCCATCATGCAACGATAAGGAATATGTTAATGTGCTTCTTAGCATATGTAAAAATGAAAAAATAGATATGCTAATTCCTTTATACGAAAAAGAATTTTTGACTCTTGATAGTGACAGAGATAAATTTATAGAAACAGGTACTTTTCTTTTATTAAGTAACAGAAATGTTTTAGAGATATGCAATGATAAATGGAATACTTATAATTTTTTCAAGGAGAATAATATAAATACACCCAAAACATATTTGGTAGAAGAAATAAGAAAGAACCAAAATATAACTGTTGACTGTCCTGTAATAATTAAGCCTAGAGATGGAATGGGGAGTAGAGGAATATTTTATGCTAATAATAGAGATGAATTACTCCATATTATTTCAAGTTTAAGTGATTACATAATTCAAGAAAAGGTAGAGGGAACTGAATATACCCTTGATATTTTTTGTGATTTTGATGGACAGGTTATATCAATAGTTCCAAGGCAACGACTTGAGGTAAGGGCAGGAGAGGTATCAAAGAGTAAGGCAGTAAAAGATATTAGACTGATAGATGCTGCTTTAAATTTAGTAAATAAATTGAATTCAAGTAAAGGATGCAAAGCTATTGGGCCAATGAACATACAATGTATAGTTGACCAAAATGATGAGATAAAGTTTATAGAGATTAATCCAAGATTTGGTGGAGGAGTTCCACTATCTTTTGAAGCAGGAGTGGATTATGGACAAATTTTAAGTGATATGATTTCAGGTAAAAAAATCAAACCCTTTATTGGAGATTTTGAAGAAATGATTATGCTGAGATTTGATGATGCAGTATATATTAAGTAAAGGTGAAGATATGATAAAGGTAATATTATTTGATTTAGATGACACTTTATATAATGAGAGAGATTTTGTATTTAGTGGTTTTATGGAGGTAGCTAAATATATAAGTGAAAAACATAATTTAGACTTAAACAGTCTCTATGAGGACATTTTAGATATATTTCGAGAAAAAGGAAGAGGGAAAGTATTTAACATATTGTGTGAAAAGTACAGTCTAGAAGAAAATATTGAAAGTCTAGTTGATATATATAGAAATACTGTGCCTAATGTTAAATTATATGATGATGCACTTTACATGCTAGAGAATTTGAAAGATAAATATAAGTTAGGGTTGGTGACAGATGGTAAAAATACAGTTCAATGGAATAAGATAAAGGCATTAGATATTGAAAAATATATGGATAAGATAATTGTAACTGATGATTTAGGAAGGGATTATTGGAAGCCTAGCACTAAGCCATTTATGCTCATGATAGAACATTTTGGAGGTGCTCCAGAGGAATATATCTATATAGGGGACAATCCTAACAAGGACTTCATAGGGTGTAAGAGGCTGGGAATAAATACAATTAGAATAATTAGAGAAGTTGGAGATTATATGAGCACTTTTTTAGATAAGGAATATGAAGCGGATTTTAATATAAAATCATTATTAGAGTTAGAAAACATACTTAAACAATTAGAATAAAGGGTGAAAGTATTATGAAGGTTCTCTGTATAGTACAGGCTAGAATGGGATCAGAAAGATTGCCAGGCAAGGTAATAAAGCCTATTTTGGGAAAACCTATGATTTTATACACATTAGATAGATTAAAAAGGAGTAAATACGTTGACGAAATAGTATTAGCTACTTCAATTAGTGAAAAAGAAGAGCCGTTAGTTCAGGTTGTTAGACAAGAGGGATACAATATTTTTAGAGGCGAAGAAAACAATGTCCTTAAAAGATATGTAGATGCATATAAGGAATTTGGTGGAGATGTAATAGTTCGTGTCACTGGAGATTGTCCGTTGATAGACCCTCAAATAGTAGACAATGTAATTTCTCATTATTTAATGTATGATTATGATTATGTAAGATTGGATGTACCAGATACTTTTATTAGAGGTTTTGATGTAGAAGTATTTTCCGCTGAGGCATTAGAAAGGACTTATGATGAAGTAAGTAAGAGCAATGAAGAGCAATATATGGAGCATGTTACTTTGTATATGTATAGAAATAAAGATAAGTTCAAAATTGGATATGTAAAAGGGGACAAGCTGTATAATAAGAATTATAGGCTTTGTGTGGATACTACTGAGGACTTTGAGGTTGTAAATAAGATCTATGATTTTTTTAAAGATGAATTCGTAGCAGCTAAGTCAGTGGTAAGATTTTTGAATGAGAATAAGGGTCTAACTAAGGTGAATGAATGTATAGTACAGAAATCATAGCGAGTTCTATTTCAATAATTTATACTGTATGGAAAAAGCAGGTCCATAGAAGTATATTATTATTTTCAAATATTTTCAAAAGGATCCCATATATAAACAACTTAAATGGGAAGACATAAGGATACTTGCTGAATTTAGTTTATTAAATTTATAATAAGATACTGTGTGAAATTAAATGTGTAGAGATGATAAAATGGATAAAGAAAATGTTATTTTATTTGGAGCTTCTAATTTTGGAGAGAGAGTTTTAGAATATTTAGATGATAAATATAAAGTAATATATTTTTGTGATAATGATAGTGCGAAAATAGGAACATTATTTAATGGCATTCGAGTTATTTCTCCTAATAACTTACTTGAAATCATGAATAAGGAGAATGCTAAGATAATGATAACAAGTAGTTTTTTTATGGAAATAGCAATACAGTTATCAAATATGGGAATAGATTCATGTTACATTACTTTTCTAAAGACAAGCTATGATCCAATTGCTAAAAAATGGAGTGCTAAATTGAATATTGAGAATTACAAAATCAGTAGAATTAGATCATTACAAATTGAAGAAAATTCAATTGGACTTGTTGTAAGAAATAATTCAGGATCAAATACTTTAGCATTATGGAAGATGATACCTCAATATATACTAGATAAGTATAATGTAAAACTAATATATGAAAAGAAAAACATAATAGAATATTATGAAGAACTATATAGTTGCAAGGTAGTAGTTACTACCCATTCAAATAATCTATATTTCTTGAATCCAAATGATAGAAAATATATCCAGCTATGGCATGGGTTTATACTAAAAGGCTTAGGACTTATGGATAAGTGCGTTCCTTTGAGTAGAAAGAAGAATGTAGATGATTGGAAGAGGTATGATGTTGTTACTTCATATTCTCTTATGTATTCCTCATTGATAAATGCTTGCTTTGGGGGGAATACCCATTTGTATAGAATTACAGGAGCGCCTAGGAATGATTTTTTATTTAAATCAGATGGTAGAAAATTATTATCAAATTTATTAAATATAGAGCTACATGATAAAAAGATATTATTTTTCATGCCTACATTCAGGTCAAATTTTTATACACAGTATATTTCTGGGAATAAAAGCTGGGAAAATATATTTGGGTTTAAAGAATTTGATAACAAAGAATTTAGTTATTTTTTACAAAAAAATAATATTGTTTTAATTTTAAAGATGCATCCTTATGAAGAATTATTTGTTAGCGAAATAATTAAAAATCAAGACATAAAAAATACATTTTTAATATTTGATGATACTCTTGAAAAAAGCAAAATTGACTCATATGAAATTATTAATGCTTGTGATTTGTTGATTACAGATTATTCATCTATATATTTTGATTTTTTATTACTAGATAGGCCTATTATTTTTACCCCAATAGATTTAGATGAATATATTGAAAACGCAGGGATGTTGTATGGTCCCTATGAGTATTGGACACCTGGTCCAAAAGTATTGGATCAGGAAACACTCCAAGAAGAAATTCTAAAAAATATTAATGGAAAAGATGAATATTCTAATCAAAGGAATGTGATTAGAAATATTGTACACCATTACAAAGATGCAAACTCTAGTAGTAGGGTTTGGAATGTAATTGAGGAAGTATTAAAACAAGAAAGCAAGGTGAAAAAGCTTGATAAAAAAGGCTACTAATAGTGATATTTTTCTTATTAGAAGAAAAGATTGATTTATATGAAGTAATAAATGCAGCAGATTTATTGATAACGGATTATTCATCAGTGTATTTTGACTATTTACTCTTAGATAGACCAATAATTTTTACGCCCTTGGATTTAGAACAATATAAGAAAAATAGAGGCTTCTTAGCGGAACCTTATGATTTTTGGGCACCTGGTCCAAAATGCATTAATTATAATGAACTAAAGAATGAAATTAGTAAATGTTTTAGAAATAAAAAATATTATGAAAAAGAAAGGAAAACTATTAAAAAAATAGTACATCATTATACAGATGGGAATTCAACTCAGAGAATCTTTGAAATGATTGACGAGATGATGAGTACGGTTGATTAATGAGAATAAAAGAGGAGAGGTCTAATGAACATTTTACATATTACTACTTTTTTACAAGGTGGAGCTGGAAGGATTATTTATGAGTTAGCTAAAGACCAAAAAGAAAATGGTAACGAGGTTGTAGTTGTTACTAGTAAAACGTCTGAACCTGGATATGAAAATTATGAAGAGTATTTAGATGGACTTAAAGAAGCTCAAGTACCTTTATATAAAATTGATTCAAGCTTTAAAAGAGATTTATATTTAAATTTGAAGATGGTAGAACAAGTAAGGGAAATAATTAATGAATACGATATTGATATTATTCATGCTCATGCAGCAATACCGGCTATGATTGGATTGATAGCTAGGCAGATTAGTAATAAATATATACCTGTTTTACAAACTATGCATGGCTATGGATTAAACAAAAACTTATATCAACAAGAAATGGATAAAATAATAATGAATGGCTTAGATTGTATTGTTGCTGTGTCTAAAGATTCAAAGAGGATCTTAATTGAAAAAGGAGTTGAAGCTAAGCGAATACAAGTAATTTATAATGGCATTAAAGAGCAATATAAATCAGAAAGCAAAGAAGATAAAGATTTAGTTGAAGTAAAACAATGGAAAGATTTAAATTATAAGATTTTTGGATGTATTGGTACTGTATGTGACCGGAAAAACCAATCATTTTTGTTAGAAGCGATAAAATTTGTTACTAATGATACAAATTGTAGATTTATTTTTGTTGGAGAAGGAGAATTATTAAATGAATTAAAAGAACGTACAATAAAATATGGACTTCAAGATAAAGTTCGTTTTTATGGATATAAATCAAATGCAAGTGAATACTTTAAATATTTTGATTGTCTTGTTTTACCATCAAAAAGTGAAGGGTTTGGATTAGTAATTGTTGAAGCTTTTAAAGAAAAAGTACCTGTTATAGCTAGTAATATAGATATATTCAAGGAATTAATAGTTGATGACAAAACGGGAATACTTTTTGATTTAGAAGATATAAATGAATTAGTAAAAGCAATTAACAAGGTAATTTCTATGTCTGAAAAAGAAAAACAGATAATGATACAACAGGCTTATGAGCTATATGAAAGAGAATTCACCTTTGATATTATGAGAAATAAATATATGGAGTTATATTTTTCACTTTTGAAAAGTAAGTTAAAAATATGCTGATGATTTATAATTGATAAAGTATAGCTAGATTTTATTTAACTTTATCTTTTATATACTTTATAAAAATTCATTACGGGGTGAACTCAATGACAAATCAACTAAATATTTTTGGGAAAATAATCAATGAATATAGTCCCACTTTTATAATAGCAGAAATTTCGGCAAACCACTTACAAAGCTTTGACAATGCGGTTAAGATAATAAAGGAAGCGAAGAAGGCAGGAGTAGATGCTGTTAAGCTGCAAACTTACACACCAGATACTATAACTATTGATTGTGATAACAAGTATTTTCAAATAACACAAGGTACCATATGGGATGGTACTACATTGTATAAGCTGTATCAAGAAGCCTACACTCCTTGGGAGTGGCAGCCTAAGCTAAAGAAAATTGCTGAGGAGGAAGGACTTATCTGTTTTTCATCTCCTTTTGATATTACAGCTGTAGACTTTTTAGAGGACATGGATGTACCTGCGTATAAAATTGCTTCCTTTGAGATTAATGATATACCTTTTATTGAATATATAGCATCTAAAGGAAAACCAATAATTATGTCTACGGGAATAGCTACATTAGCAGATATAGAAGAAGCTTTATCAGCATGTAAAAGGATGGGGAATGAACAAGTTGCTCTGTTAAAGTGTACATCTGCATACCCATCTCCATTGGAAGATATTAATTTAAGAGTTATTCCAAATATGAGAGATACCTTTGGTACTATAGTTGGATTATCAGACCATACTTTAGGACATACTGTTCCCTTGGGAGCAGTAGCATTAGGAGCTAAAATAGTTGAAAAGCATATTACTTTAAGTAGAGCCGATGGAGGACCTGATGCTAAGTTTTCCATGGAACCAGATGAGTTTAAAGAAATGGTCACTAGAATTAGAGAATTAGAAAAGGCTCTTGGACAAGTTACATACGAGTTGACAGATAAGCAGAAAAAGAGCAGAGAACACTCTAGGTCCTTATTTGTGGTGAAGGATATTAAAAAGGGAGATATATTTACTGAGGAAAATGTTAGAAGCATAAGACCAGGCTTTGGACTACCGACTAAATATATTAAAGAAATAATAGGCAAGAAGGCTAGACAAGATATCCAAAAAGGAACCCCAGTTGATTGGAGCTTAATAGAATGAAAAGTATCATTATTAGAACATTAGGTGGTAAAGGCATAGGATATGGACATTTTTATAGATGCTTGTCACTAGCTAAAGCTATAAAGCTAATAGATACAGAAATACGAATTATTTTTATAATTAATGATGAATTAGTGAATTTAATGGAAAATAGTGAATTTGAACATATTGTTGCCAATGATTTAGTAGAGGATATAGCAATTCTAGATAATATCAATCCAAGTCTATTAATCTTTGATTCATACTTAGGAACAGATGCATACTTAAGAAATATCAAAGAAAAGACTAGATTAATGCTTATTGACGATAATAATGATGTTTATGACTCGAGAATACCAGATATTATTTATAATGGAAATATATTTGCTGAAAATTTAGGGTATAGTGGTACTGAAGGACAATTAAGATTACTAGGGCCAAAGTATTTAATAATGAAGGAAGAATATTGGAGTAATGAAACTAATCCTACATATAAAGAAGGTATTTTAGTCACAACTGGCGGTACTGATGAATATGGAGTAGCGATTAAATTATTAGAATCAATTAAAGGATTAGATAGTAAAGTAAAAGTAATTATTGGGCCTGGATATAGAGATGATTATATTAAGCAAATTGAGGAGTTAAAAAGTGAAAATATCGAATTAGTTTATAAACCAAGTAGTTTAAAAAGCTATATAAATTCTTCAAGAATTGTACTTACTGCTGGAGGAAGTACTATCTACGAGGTGTTATCACAAAGGAGTATTCCTATTGTATTTAGTATAGCAGATAATCAAGATTTAGCATGCAAAGCTTTAAATCATTTGGGAGTTGAATATTTAGGAAAGTATCCTGATATTGATTATTCTAGATTAGCCGAAGCAATTGATAAACTTAAAGTAATAAATGCAGAAGATAAGTATGGCAGTATTTTTAATTTAGTTAACAATAATGGTGCTTATCTAGTTGCCAATATTATACTCGGAAATAAAATGTAACACAACAGAGGCTGGGTCTATTAATATTACAGTCTAAAGAAATTTTGAATGGTTAAATTATTGCATAAAAATCAAATTTAGTTGTAAATGTATGTGAACTATTTGGTAAAAACCATTTATATTATATGCCTTATATTTTTTTAAAACACTCTAAAGAGATAGGGAGCTAATAACGTATAAGGCTTTATTTTTCAGTTTTAGGAGGTATTTCTAGTGAATATAGTTATATATAAAGGACAATTTCAATATGATGTTGTTAATTATTTTGCAGAAGAGTTGGGACATGAGCTAATGAGACTAGGGCATAATGTATATATTTTAAACTTGTTGACAATTTCTTCTAATAGATTAGAGGAAATTTTGGCTAATAATAAAATTGATTTAGTATTAAGTTTTAATGGTGTTAATTTCACAGGAAAGGAGATATATGAAAAGCTAAATATTCCTCTAGGTATTATTCTTGTGGATCATCCATTTTATCATGTTTTAAGAATTAAAACATATAAAAGCAATAGTACTTTTATATGTATGCTTGATGAAGGCTCATTAGAATGTTTTGAAGAGTGTATAGATGATGATATATCAATATCTTGGTTAGCTCATGGAGGTACAGAAATGTTGACCTCAGAGACAGTTGAAAAATCAACTGATGTTATAATGCCTGGAACATTGAGTGATTACAATAAACTTGAAAGGCAGTTGTTAGACTTAGACTTAGATATTTTGAGACGTTTTGCATGTAATTTATATGAAAAAGGAAAGCATAATTATAATGTTCCACTATATAGTTTTTTTAAAGAAGAACTGAAGTTAGCAGGAATAGAGCCTAAACAAATAAGAGAAGATGATGATTTTCTAAATGCATTTAGTTATATATATACTTTAGTGGATAGGACGTTAAGAGCTAGGAACCGCTATAGGATTATAAAAGTACTAATTGAAGAAGGGATTAGGGTACAACACTATGGTAATTTAAGTAATAATGAATTATTAAAATATAAGAATTTTAAAACCAATGGACCTATAGACTATATAGCTTTAACAAAAGAGATACAGAGATCAAAGATACTTTTACACGACATACCTTACTTTGAAAATGGAAGTCATGAGAGAGTTTTAACTAGCATGTTAAATAAAACTTTAGTTTTGAGCAATAATAACAACTATTGTAACAATCTATATAAAGAAGGAGAAAGTATTGTTTTTTACGACATGAATAATCTCGATACGTTAGTTGAAAAAACATTATTTTACCTAGAACATGAGAATGAAAGAAAACGTATAGAGAAAAATGCATATGACATCACTAAAATGTATAATACATGGGAAAGCAGAGCACATGAAATTCTTAATATCTACAGCGCATTTATAGAGCAAAATGTACGGTAATTAGACTAATATGAGCAACGATTATCACATTAACAACTTTGATATATTAGTATTAAATATAAATGAACATGAAAGGAGTTGATACTATGGATATAGCAGCAATGTCAACTATACTCAGTCAATCGAGAATACAACAACAAGCCAGCTTATCAGTTTTAAAGCTATCGATGGATTCTGTTAAGGTACAAGCACAAAATATGGCAGAAATGCTTAAGCAATCAACAAAAGCCATGGAGCTATCTGTAAATCCATATTTAGGTGGAAATATTGATATTAAACTATAAGAAATTAGACAAGCCTATCCATAAGAGTAATCTGGATAGGCTTGCTATTATTAAATATAATCATAGCTATTCTTTATTATAATCTATCATTATATTAAAAAGCCCAATTTCCATTCTCAAAAATTTGTATTTCTTTTCCATCTTGTGTTTTTCCAACAATTGATAAATCCGATGTTCCAATCATAAAGTCTACGTGTGTTAGAGAATTATTTACTCCATGGGCTTCTAATTCTTCTTCAGTCATATTTTCTCCACCTTTGATGTTTGTTGGATAAGCTTTTCCAAGAGCAAAATGACAGGAAGCATTCTCATCAAACAGTGTATTTAAAAATACAGTATTAGTATTAGATATAGGTGAATCAAATGGAACCAAGGCAACTTCACCAAGATATTTTGCACCTTCATCTATATTTAATAGGTCAGATAAAATTTCTTGACCAACTTTAGCTTCAAAATCTACAACTCTGCCCTCTTTAAATGTAAACTTGAAATCTTTTATTAGCTTACCACCGTAGTTTAAGGGCTTTGTACTATAGACAACACCATCTACACCAGTTTTTAGCGGCATAGTAAATACTTCCTCAGTAGGCATGTTGGCGACAAAATATGTACCTTTTGAATTTTTACTACCACCACCGACCCAAATATGCCCTGCAGGCAGCTTTACAGTCAGGTTAGTTCCATTAGATGAAGTATAATGTAGTTCTTTGAAGTTCTTTTCGTTTAAAAAATTCATTTTTTGTTTTAATGTAGCTACATGTTCCTGCCATGCAGCAATTGGATCATCTAAATCCATTCGGGTTGCACTGAATATTTTATCCCAGAGAAGCTCTACAGCTTCATCTTCTGAAACATTTGGGAATACTCTTTTTGCCCAGCTTTTTGTAGGGATAGATACAATACACCAAGAATTAATATCATTCATAGTATATTTTCTCCATTCCTTTAATGCAAGGGCAGATGATTTGTTATTGGCTGCAATTTTTTTTGGATCTATATCTTTTAAAAGCTCAGGGTCTTGAGCGGATATTGAAAGAAATCCTGCACCTTTTTTAGCATAATCTTCAAGACCATCTGCATACCATTTTGGAAAGTTTTCAAAGACTTCCATAGGTGCGTTTTCGTACTTCAGCTTAGTTAATATTCCGTCATTCCAATTGACATGTACTTCGCTGGCCCCTGCTTCATAGGCATGTTTAGCTACAAGTCTTACAAATTCTACTCCTTCAACAGGAGCATTAATCACAAGAGGTTCTCCGGGTTGGAGGTTGATTCCAACTTTAACACAAAGTTTTGCATAGTCGTTTAATTTTTTATTGAATTTATCCATATTTCACCTCAAATTATTTTATTTTTATTTATAGTTTATATAATAGGTTAAGGATGTCAAGAGCGCACACATCCTCCTAATAGTTTTTTAATAGATTATTTAATTATCTTTTAAAGAATTCGTAATATTATAATATTTCATAATAAAAATTAAAATTACAAATGGATGGATACTAATATATACTTGATAAAATGATTAAATAGTACGGGTAAAACAATCCTCAAAAATGTGTAACAAAAGGATGGAATTATTGATGCCAATAATACCATCCCTTATTTTACTCATCTGATTTTTCCCATTTATCCAATTTTTCTATTATTAGTTTATAAGTTTGCTTAGAAATCTCAGGCAGACTTCCAAGTATTTTTTCAGCCTGTTTGAATCCTTCATCAATAGCAGCTTTTAGGCTATCAAGCTTAGATTTGTCCCCTCCAGAGATAGCTATTGCAAAGTCCACAATTCTTTGACTGACAGCTTCTGCGCCTAATGGGCCATCTTCTGCTATCATCCTTTGAGCTTCTAATCTAGCTTGTTCGTCAATTTCAATAGTTTCTGTGGGTTTAATTAGTTTTAGAGCTTTGCCTTGTCTTCTAAGTAAATCTTCTACAAGTCTTCTTAGATTTTCATAATTTTTTCTGCTTTCAGCCTTTAATTTTTCTACAGTAGTTCTATCATATATATGAGTGGATTCTTTAGCTTTGTTAGTATTTTGACCTTTTTCATAAACAGCAGCAGGTTTTTCTTTTGTAATTTCTTTTTCTCTATTAGGTAAGCTTTCTTGCTTAATAGTTATTTTAGATATTGGATTAATATTATCTATTTTCAAAAAATTCCACCTCCTATATTATATATCGACTATCCTTTAAAAATTATAAGATACATTACCAAAGGTGGAATAGAGGGATATAGTTAAATATGTAAAAGACAGAGTTATTGTCAATACTCTGTCCCTTAACAATATTGAGTAAATTACCCTCGTAGCCTATACATTTCTCTAAGTTCTTGAAGTGTTTCCAATGAGTTTTTTAAATGATAATTATATACAATATCTAAATCCCTAAGCTCATCTGTTCCTGCAATATTTATATTGTACTTGTTATTTATGATATTGGAATTTTCAATATTTATTCTAAAGTCTGACTCTAAATTACATAATAAGTTTAAGTTGGTATATAATCTTTTTAGGAGTATTCTTGATTTTTCAAGATCTATATCATTAAAGTTATTTTTATAAAGCTTAATATTCATTTCTTTAAGGAAAATAGGATACTCCTTATTTATTTTTTCAAGCATTTTTTCAATATCTGTACAGTATTGATTTATTTTTATAGTTTCTTCTTTCGTAATAATAGCTTTTAGAGTTTGAGAGAATTTATTGATTAACTTCAAGGATTCAGCATATATTTTATCTTTTGTTAATGGAGGAGAAATAGCATAGTTAACAACAACTGCTACTATAATCCCTACTGTCGTATCTAAGACTCGATTTAGGCTATAATATAATTCCTTACCTTTTTCTACATTCATAATAATAGATATAAATACCACAGTGGCTATTGTTATAGACTTACTCCATCCAAGTCTATTGCAAAGATATATTACGACTATTGTACCCAGACCAATGATTATAGGATTACCTATGGATATAAAAGAGCATAATAGTCCTACTGCAGCACCTAAGATAGTTCCAAGTATTCTATCTCTTCCAGCTATATAGGAATCTACAAGATTACCTTGCATAGCGATTATAGATGCAATTCCTGCAAAGAATGGGGAATTAAGCTTAAGTAAATAACCTAAGGAGATACTTATAGTTACTGCAATAGATGTTTTTATGGTTCTCATGCCTATTTTCATAGAAGCCATCCTCACAAAATTGAAATTAAACTATTACCCACTTTACTTTTTAATTATCTTATAATGCAAATCAAATGTCTAGAGTGAAAATATAAGCATGTTTTATTCTTTCAGGGTTTGTTTTACAAATCTAACTGTCTTTTCTAATATATTTACAGTAGCTATATCTTTAAGTCTAGTATCGAATGAATGTCCACCTTTCTTATGTACTAAAAAATTATGCTTAACATTAAGCTGCTTTAGTCTAGATACAAATTTTTGGGAGGATATAAATGGCACGGTAGTATCTAGCTTTCCGTGGACTATTAAGCAAGGAACCATATTTTCACTGACCCAGTTAATTGGTGAGTAGTAATCATATATTTTTTTCCTAGGGGCTTCTATTCCTTTTAATGTTTGATTAGTTGCAAATCTAGCAAAGATTGACTTGTTTTCAGTAATGAAAATATCATTTAAATCAGTAGGAGCATAATAAGCTATTACTCCTTTTATCCCAGACATTGCTTCCTTATCTTTATTAAAGGTGTGATAAGCGGAATACAATAATGCCAGATGACCACCAGCAGATAGGCCCATTAGCACTATATTATCCTTATTGATGGCTAATCTTTTACTATTTTTTCTTACATAATTTAATGCATCTGTATAGTCTAAAAGTATATCTTTCATGGTGTTTCTGTAGCCATATCTATAATCAATGCTAGCTACAGCAAAGCCTTTAGAAGTTAAGTATTTACACCAGGAAACATTATTAGGCTGATTTCTAAATCCAGAAATCCATCCTCCACCATGACAAAAAAATATTAAAGGAGTATTGGCTTTGTTTTTTGCGGGTAACCATATATCTAGTTTAAGCTCCTTATGTTTAGTCTTTTTATAAACATAAGTTTTGGGTTCAAATTTCTTATTTACATTGATAGGTATTCTAGAATTTAAGGTCTTCCAAATATATATAAAAATAGATAATAGGAAATAATAAAATCCTAGAGTCAAGTCTTCTATAGCAAGAACGAGAAATATTAACAATAAATACAGCTTATTTACAATAAAGAAAGAGGTTCTAAGTTTTTTAATTAGTTTATTCATAATTAACCTGCCTAAATTATTTTTCTAATGGATTTTTTATTATTTCCTTGGTTAGTAGGGCTTTCTTTGCTTCTTTAGAATTAAAGCTTAGTTTGTAAAGCATATATTTAGCTAAAAAATATCCAAATGGCAGCCAGTTCACATGACTTATTGGGAGTACCTTAGTATTAGCAGTAGCCATTTCATTATGAAGCATTTTTCTTGATAGTACAGGTAAAGTATGATCAAAAAATGCATCGATAAATGTTACTTTCTTCATATCTAGCAGGTGGGCATATGAAATAGGGTCAATTTTAAATAGAGGATGAATATTTTTATTAGTTACTATATCATTAAAGGACATTTTCTTTACTTCAGGGAATTGCTCTTTATATATATTGTAAAGCATATTTTTATCCTTCAAGTTGTACTCAGTATCATAGCCCTTTTCAAACATTTTTCTAGCAAATGCAGTAGCAGGAGATTGATGCAATATGCGAGGCAAATGCCCCCCAGTAGTCATAAACAGTAGATGATTAATTCTATTATCAATAGCTCCAACTATGGTGGCTATCATACCACCTAGGCAGTATCCAGCAATAATATTGTTTTCCTTCCAATGACTATATTGTTCCAGCATGTCAATGGTACTCAATGTGTCTATAACCCCGTGCTCCCAGAATTGGTACATTGTTTTTATATCAGGATATATATAGCTTCGACCACTGACAGAGTTGTTTTCAACCCTAGTGTAGTTACCAGGTAGTATCAATACGCCAGTGCTTACTCCAGCATTTGCCAAATGAGGACCAAGCCATAGGAGATATTTAATATTCTTGCTGCCTAGTCCATGTAGTATTAAAGCAGAAGCTTTGATTTCATTTTTAGGCTCGAATAAATACAACTCAGCATTTTCTGTCCCAGGAGCACAATTCCTATATAGTGACTGGAATCTCACATAATTACATCTATAGTTTTTCCCTTTAAATATGTGTCCAGAAACAATATCAATTTTCCTTTTAGTATATGAAAAGTCAATATTCATACAAAGGCATCCTTCTTCCATATTCTTAGCCTTAAGCTATTTTCTTGCTACTAATACAGTTGCAAAAGAATTCTCAGAATACTCTTCTTTATTAAATCCTCCATAAACTTCAACATTTTTAAATTCAGCATTTTTTACTATATTGACTAAAGCATCTTTTCTCAAAGGATATAGTGCTACAGAATTTTCATATATATGTTTTTTATTATTATTATTATTAGATATATGTATTTCAGTATTAAATAGTATTTTTCCTGACGACTTATCGTGAATATATTTTCTTACAAAATCTACTCCAGCTTCTTTTCTGCTTATTGTGGGTAAATGGTCGATATTGAAGTCAAGAATTCTGTCATAGTTAACTATTTGAATGACCAGTGTTCCATTGTCCTTAGTTATGTCTGCTACATCATTAATCATCTGCTGAATTTCACTTTCGTTGTCTAAATGAACTAGTGAATTTCCTATACAATATGCCAAGTCATATTTTTTATCAGGAAATAGAAGTTTAATATCTTTCATATTTCCTTGGATGAAGTTAATATCTAAATTTTCAGCCTTTGCTTTCCTTTTCCCGGCTTTAATCATTTCATTATCAAGATCTACTCCATCGACTATATATCCTTTTTTAGCCAGTTCGATAGCATAGTTTCCTGTTCCACAAGCAATATCGAGAATATGTTTTCCATTATGAGCTAACTTTTCAATTAATTCAACTGTAGCTGGTGCAGCTGGAAATATAATATCATAGTATCTACTAAGCTCTTCATAAAATCCCATTAAAATCACTCCAATGAATTGTTATACTTTAATAGTATTATACCCATAATAAGTTAGTCAAACTATTTTGAAAATCGATATATAGTTTTAAAAAGAAAAAGAATTTTTAGAACTTTGGAACAAGTTTTCTTATTAAATGATATAATTTAATATACAGGATAATAATATTGATATGATAAATTTACTTAGAGATAGTTTAATATAATAGGAAATATGGAGTGATTTCAATGGGCAAAATATTAGGATTTTATACCTTACCTCATCCACCTATTGCGGTTCATGAGGTAGGTAGAGGTGAAGAAGAGAAAATACAGGATACTATTGATGCCTTTAATATGGTGGCAGGAGAAATTGCGCATAAATCACCAAATACTATTATTATAGTTACACCACATGGTCCACTATTTAATGATGCCATTGCATTATCATATGAAGATAATATTAAAGGGGACCTAAAAAGATTTTCGGCTCCAAGTGTTAGATTTGATATAAAATTAGATTTACCTTTAACTAGAAAGATAATTCAGTATGCAGGAAAAGAGGATATTATAACAGTGCTTATGACAAAGGATACTTCAAAGACTTATGGTTTGAAATTTGAATTAGACCATGGAACTATGGTGCCTTTGTACTTTATAAATAAAAAATACACTGATTATAAACTAGTCCATATCACTTATGGATTATTGACTAAAATGCAGTTGTATAAGTTTGGAATGTGCATAAAGAAAGCAGTAGAAGATAGTGATGTAAATGCAGTATTCATTGCTAGTGGAGATTTATCTCACAAATTAAGAGAAGACGGACCTTATGGGTATAACCCCTATGGACCAAAGTTTGATAAAGAAATTATTTCTCTACTTCAAGAGGGAGATGTTCTAGGAATATTTAATATGGACAGAACTACTATTGAAAAAGCAGGAGAGTGTGGACTTCGTTCATATTATGTTATGTTAGGAGCTATGAATGGATATGAGTTTAAAGGAAATCTCTTATCCTATGAGGATACTTTTGGAGTAGGTTATTCAATAATGAGTTTCTTTACTAAAGAGACAAATGTTAACACTTATGAAATCCTAATGGACCAGAAAAAAAGAAAAGTCAATGATAAAATTAATTTAGAGAACCCTTATGTAAGGCTTGCTAGAGAATCTTTAACATATTATTTAAAGCATGGTGAATATTTGAATGTTCCTCATTATGTAACTAAAGATATGCTAACAGAGAAAAGAGGAGTATTTGTGTCATTGAAAAAGGAAGGACAACTGAGAGGTTGTATAGGCACTGTATTTCCAACTACTAAAAATGTAGCTGAAGAAATCATAAGAAATGCTGTTGAGGCTGGAATAAATGATCCTAGATTTGTACCTGTAACAGAAGATGAACTAGAAGATATAGATTTTTCTGTAGATGTGCTTACAGAACCGGAAAAAGCTTCAATAGAAGAGCTTGATCCTAAAAAGTACGGAGTAATAGTAAGGAGTAGAGGCAGAACAGGATTATTGCTTCCTGATTTGGAAGGAGTTGATACAGTAGAAGAACAGCTTAATATAGCACTCCAAAAGGGTGGTATAAGAAAGAATGAAGATTACACTATAGAAAGGTTTGAAGTATTAAGATACAGCGAAGTGTAGGTGATATAGTGTTAAAGGATGCATTATTTTACGAAAAATATAATAACAGGGTGAAATGTTTTTTATGCCCCCATAACTGTAGCATACCTGAAGGCAAATATGGACTGTGTTCTGTTCGAGTAAATAAAGGAGGAACTTTAAAAACTGTAAATTACGGAGAGATAACTTCAATAGCACTAGACCCTATAGAAAAGAAACCTCTTTATCATTTTAAGCCCGGTAAGAGCATATTATCTGTAGGTAGCTTTGGGTGCAATTTTACTTGCTCATTTTGTCAAAATTATTCTATTTCGCAGCACAGAGCAAGCAGTAGATATATGTCGCCTAATGAGTTAATAGATATTTCCTTAAACTTGGAGGGGAATATAGGCATAGCTTTCACCTACAATGAACCCTCCATATGTTATGAATATGTATATGATACTTCAAAAAAATTAAAAGAAAACTGTCCTGATTTAAGTATAGTACTTGTAACTAATGGGTATATTGAGGAGGAACCTTTACTAAAGCTTTTACCATATGTTGATGCAATGAATATTGATTTAAAATCTTTTAAAGAAGATTATTATAGGAAAATGTGTGGTGGTGAAATAGAACCGGTACTTAAAACCATAGAAAATTCATATAAGGCTTGCCATATTGAGATAACAACTTTATTAGTAAATGAATTGAATGATTCAGAAGAGGAAGTAAAAGAAATAGCTTCTTACATAGGAGATTTAGATAAAAATATTCCTTTGCATCTAACTAGATATTTCCCAAATTATAAAATGGATTTACCACCAACAGAAATCAAGAAGATGCTTAAAGCAAAGGAAATAGCCCAAAAGTATTTAAACTATGTATACTTAGGTAATTTATCTGGTTTAGATACATCTACTTATTGTCCGCAGTGTAAGACACTTTTAATAGAGAGAACTGGTTACTTTACTGAATTATATTTAGATGAAGATGTGTGCCCAAAATGTGAGTACAAAGTAAATATTGTACTGTAAAGATGAGTTAGGGAGTCCTAGCTCATTTTTGCTTTAGCTTATACCTGTATTAAAGTTTTTATTTTAATTGCCGATATAAAATATAGATAAACGTTGTAGTAGGGGGGAATATTATGAGAGTAGAAGGTATAAAGCAAAGTGAAATACAGCAATATAACCTACATCGCATAAGTTCAGGGGAAAATATGCAAAGAGAATTGGGTATGAACAAAGATGCTGAAAATATTCCTTTTAATCAGAAAAAATATACACAAGAAGAGTTAGAGTCAGCAATAGGAACTGTAAATAAGGCAATAAATCCTTATGACAGAAGACTTGAGTTTTCAATACATGAGGCTACTAAGCTTATTTCTGTAAAGGTAATAGATACAAACACTGATGATGTAATTAGAGAAATTCCACCTGAAAAAATCCTTGATATGGTTGCGAGATTATGGGAATTGGCAGGTATTATTGTGGATAAGAAAATTTAAATGAGGTGAAAATATGGGCAGCATAAGATTAACTGGTTTGGCTACTGGAATAGATACAGAATCAATGATAAAAGAGTTAATGAAAGCAGAGAGAACTAAAGTAGATAAGGTTAAACAGCAAAAACAGTTATTACAATGGAAACAGGAATTATATACTTCAATAAATAAGGATTTTGCAAATTTTATACTAAGTATTAGAAAAGAATTTGGATTGAATGTATCTACAACTACTGGAAGCATAGACAGCAGGTCTTTAAGTAGTTTAACTTGGGTAAAAAAGGCAGTGTCATCTAATGAAAATGCTGTTAAAGCAAGTACTACATCTCAAGCTGTTAATGGAAGTCATGAGATAACTGTTCATAGATTAGCTGATGGAGTAAAAGCTGCTAGTAGTACGGATATTTCAAAAGAAATAAAAGAATTATTAAGTAGCTTAGGTACTAAAGTAAATGATGAAGATGGAAATGAAAAAGAGATGCCTGATTCTTTTAGTTTTACAATTAATGGCAAGCTTATTACTGTAAATAAAGATGACACTATGAGCTCAATAGTGAAAAAAATAAATAATTCGGGAGCAGGTGTACAGGCTTCTTATGATGAGAACATAGGTAGATTCTTTATACAGACAAAGGATACAGGAGAGACTGCAAAGCTTTCATTCTCATATAAATATGAAGTTAAAAAGAATAGTGAAGTTAAAAATGATTCAGAAGCTAAGGATAGTGATGGCAATACTATTGCTACTACTAATGCTGATGAATATGAGACTATAGTTGATGAAATAGGGAAGAGATTTTTAGAAACACTAAACTTGAAAATAACAGCTTACCATGAGGTGGAAAGTTCTGACACTTCTAAATCTAAAGTGTGGGAACAGTATAGCGAAGCCCTAAATCTAGATAAAGAATATACTGGTGTAAATGCGTTAATAACCTTCAATGGTGCAGAAAGTATAACTAAGTCATCTAACCAATTTACTATAAATGGTATTAACCTTGACCTTAGACAAGCCAATCCAAATGAAAAAATAACTATAAAGGTAGATACAGACGTAGATGCAGTATACGATAAGATTAAGAGCTTTGTAGACAAGTACAATGAGCTTGTAGATAAAATAGGTAAGCTCTTAAGTGAAAAGAAATATAGCGATTATAGTCCTTTAACAGATGAGCAAAAAGAAGAGATGACAGAAAAACAAATCGAGTTATGGGAAGAAAAGGCTAAGAGTGGACTTTTAAGAAATGACACTATACTTTCAAGTATTATGCAGAACATAAGAAGTTCTTTATACCTTAAAGTTGATGCACTTGAAAATAGTTCTCTTAATTCACTTTATCAACTAGGTATAGAAACTGAAAAATACTCAGTAGGAACTGTAGGTGGCAAATTAGAAATAAATGAAGAAAAATTAAGAGAAATGATAGCACAAGATGTAGATGGGGTGCTAGAGGTATTATTTAGTGAAGCAAAAACTACAATAGTGGATGGAAAAACAGTTCCTGTAAAGAAATCTGGTGGAGTTATAACTAGAATATTTAATCATATGATAGATGGAATGGGTGAAGTATTAGCAAAAGCTGGTCCAGGAGATGATGCTAGCTTATATAGAAATATAAATACAAGGCTGATGATAGATTTTGTTACAAAATATAGCAGCATAAGCATGCTAGACAGAGATATAACAGATATAAATAAAAGAATAAATGATTTAAATATGTTACTAAACGAAAGAGAAAATAGATATTATAGTCAATTCTCTGCCATGGAGACACTTATACAGAGGTTTAATAACCAAGGAAGTTGGCTTTCACAGCAGCTTGGATTATAAGACAAAGAGGGGTGGAGATAATTAATGACTTACAATAATATGTATCAGCAATATCAGCAAAATTCAATAAATACAGCATCTCCAGAAGAATTAACTTTAATGCTCTATAATGGAGCTATCAAATTTATGAATTTAGGAAAGATTCATATAGAAAAAAAGGAAATTGAGCAAGCTAATAACGCTATTAAAAGAGCACAGGATATCATCTATGAGTTAAACAATACCTTGGATATGACATATGAAATATCGAAAAATTTAAGAGCTATATATACTTTTGTAATAGGGAAGCTAATAGATGCAAATATTAAAAAAGATGCAAAGTTTATTGATGAAGCTTTGCCATTAATAGAAGAAATTCGAGATGCTTGGAAAGAAGCAATGAAAGAGGCTAGGAAAATAAAATATGGAACTCTTTAGGAGAGAGGATATGATAGAAAATATTATTGGTGAAATGGTATCATTGACTAACCAAAAACTGGAATGTCTAAGGATTATTTTAGACTTGAAGCCAAGGCAAAAAGAAGCAATTTTAGAAGAAAATATAGATAATATAGGTACTACTGTAGATTTAATACAAGATCAAATTAATATAATTAATGAATTGGATTATCAGTATAATTCTAAGCTAAATGAGTTAAAGTCCATAGTTAATATAGATGATATATCCCAACTCGATGATATGGAATGTCTAAGCTTAAAAGATAATTTAGACAAAATAAAGCATTTATTGAAGCAAATTAAAGTTTTAGATGATGAAAATAATCTTTTAATGCAAGAAAAATTCACGGAAATAAAAGAAAAGTTAAGAAGCCTGAGACAAGGCAGAAAAATGGCAAACAGTTACCTTGCTGATTATAGTAGTAGCACGATTTTTATAGATGAAAGAAATTAAAAGATAATAGAATGAAACAGACAGCTTTTGCTAAAAAGCTGTCTGTCTGTTTATAATAGGACCTATGGTAGATATATCAACCATCCATCTGATTTTGGTGGATTGTCGTTTAACAACATTCTACACACTTCCTATTTAGCCAAATTATTTAATATCTACTTTTCACAACACTTAAATCTATTTAAACTACAAAACTGAGAATGTCTTTACTACACAAAAACTTAAATTGTACTTTTACAACTTTGCAATTATTTTTAAATTATGAGATGGTTGATATAGAGCTACCACGTCCTATTTATTATATTGTACAATACTGATTTTGATTTGTAAAGATATTTTTCAGAATATTTAGAAAATCTAAATTGCAAGTTTAATTGCCTTACATATTCTTACAGAACACTGTTTTAAGCAGCCATTTCATTTGCAGTT
>ENA-OWPA01000361-OWPA01000361.1-bioreactor-metagenome-genome-assembly--contig:-NODE-361-length-67764-cov-7.485839_pt1 | contig 67764 bp, 68 predicted proteins | sample MGYA00238139_ERZ651803 | MGnify/ENA primary metagenome ERZ651803 (study PRJEB26909, sample SAMN07631231) | bioreactor metagenome | isolation source: Switchgrass digestor | place: USA: Dartmouth...
GGTTTCGCTAGCCGCACAATAACAAAGGAGGTAGTTATCCAGATGGATACCGAAAGTTTATCACATACGCAATGGAACTGTACTTTGTGAATATAAAAACGTAGAAATGATAGAAGCTAATACTTGTCCTGACCATATACATATGCTAGTTTCTATACAACCAAAATTTTGGTGTATCGAGTTTCATGGGTTAACCAAAGGAAAAAGTGGGCTAGAACAAACCAACTCCTGAGCAGGTGGTTATGATTTGTGAGATAAAGCTAGAATGGCCGGTTTAAGGCTAAAGATAGCCTAACCGATGATAAAGAAAATTTTAAGTGAGTAACCTGACTATATTGATAATCCTCTTCCTTGGTAATACTAGAAGAGGAGGTGCGTTAATTTGGATAGTAAGACTGATAAATTAAAATCTAAGAAAAAAGGAAAGAAATATGATCCTTTAGAGGAACTTAAACTGGAAATTGCAGCAGAGTTAGGCCTTTTAGAGAAGGTTAAAGCAGTCGGCTGGGCCGGCTTAAGTGCAAAAGAAACAGGGCGAATCGGAGGACTAATGACAAAAAGGCTACGCTCTGAGCAATAGATATCTAGGAGGGATAAGTGTGGCCGAAAAAAGGAAGAAAGAACTGATAGATTCATCAGGAAACAGTGGACATCCGGAAAGAGACCAGTTTATTGAGGGGAAGATTGGTTCAGGTTATATGTCAACTATCGAAGGGCAACCTCATCTTGAGGATTTTGCTGAAGTAGTTTCTAAAGACGGAAAAACAGAGGTTAGCGATGAACCTGTAGTGAAAAGCAGGAAAGCAAATCAAAAATGAAAAAGGGCTTTTGAATAGCCCTTTTTTATTGTGGGTTATACATACCGTGACTAGCCATGTACTTATAGATATCTTCGCCGTGTTGTTGTTCTTCTTTTTGAATATGATTAAGGGCCTGGCGGATATTGCTGTCTCTAAATTCAAAGATGGCTGTATCATAGGTACCGGAAACATATTTTTCTGCCATGAGCAGGTCATTGCAAAGGTAGGCATCCTGCTCATTACCCAGATTTACTTGTCCACCGGTAAAGTTTTGCTGTTGCCCCATTTGTTGCTGGTTTCCACCTTGTTGCTGACCTTGTTGAGCCGGTTGATTCATGGTAGGTGTTTGGCCGTTAAGAATTTGAGCTAAGGTCTGATAATGCATTTGCTCGTGATCGGCGTGTTGCAAGAAGAGTTGTTTTAAAGCAGGATCCTTGGCCTTAGCAGCATTTTCCTGATATTTTTTAATACACACTTCTTCATGCTTTTGCAAATCTTGCAGTAAGGTTCGTTCTTTTTGAGTTAATTGAGCTGTCATTTTTGTCCCTCCTTTTGCTCTTATTGTTTCAAGTAATGGAATTTCTATACACATTTTTACTGATCAACTCATTGCCTATTGATTATGTTGTATAATTACTATAGACGAGCTGTTGATTGGAGGAGTAAGGATGGCTGGTGAGCATGAATTTGTACATCTACATACTCACACCGAATATAGCTTATTGGACGGGGCGGCGAGGATAGAGAGCTTGGTAAAAAAAGCTAAAGACGTTGGAATGAAGGCTTTGGCCATTACAGACCATGGAGTAATGTACGGAGTTATCGATTTTTACAAAGCATGTCTCTCCCAAGGTATTCGCCCTATCTTAGGCTGTGAAGTTTATGTGGCTCCTCATAGTCGTTTTGACAGAAGACCTCAGATAGACGACAACCAGTATCATTTAGTGCTCTTAGCTGAAAATGAGGTGGGTTATAAAAATATTTTAAAGCTGGTGTCATTGGGGTTTACGGAAGGCTTTTATTATAAACCCAGGGTAGATCGTGAGCTATTAGCTCAGCACTCAGAGGGAGTTATTGCTTTAAGTGCTTGTCTAGCTGGAGAAATCTCCCAGGCCATCTTAAATCGAAATCTTAAAGAAGCTGAAAATGCAGCCCTTTTTTATAAAGAGATTTTTGGACCGGATAACTTTTTTTTAGAAATCCAGGATCATGGCATAGCAGAGCAGAAAGAAGTAAATCACTACCTGCTTACTTTGAGTAAAAAGCTAGCTATTCCTTTGGTGGCGACAAATGATATTCATTATATCAACAAATCGGAAGCCAACATTCATGATGTCTTGTTATGTATCCAAACAGGTAAGACTTTGAATGATACTGAAAGAATGCGCTTTCCGACTGATGAGTTTTATTTAAAAACAGCAGAAGAAATGTGGCAGCTATTTGGTTATATTCCTGAGGCCTTGGACAATACAGTTCAGATTGCTGAGAGATGTGAGGTTAAGCTGGAGTTTGGAAAACTGCATTTGCCTAACTATGAAGTGCCGGAAGGCCATACTGTAGACAGCTATTTAGAAGAGCTGTGCAGGAAAGGAATTAATGAACGTTACCATCCAGTGACTGAGGAAGTTTTGAAGCGGCTTAATTATGAACTGGAAATCATCAAGCAAATGGGTTATTCCGGTTATTTCTTAATAGTCTGGGATATGATTCATTTTGCGCGCAGTAAAGGTATCTATGTGGGACCTGGCAGAGGATCGGCTGCCGGGAGTATCGTTGCCTATGCTTTAGGAATTACTAATATTGATCCTTTGAAATATGACCTGTTATTTGAAAGGTTTTTAAACCCTGAAAGGGTTACCATGCCGGATATTGATACGGATTTTTGCTATGAGCGTCGCGGTGAAGTTATTGAATACTTAACCAAGAAATACGGTTCAGATCATGTAGCCCAAATCATTACTTTTGGTACCATGGCTGCTAAGGCAGCTATTCGTGATGTAGGACGGGTCATGAATATTCCCATAGGAGAAGTTGATAAGATTGCCAAGCTGATTCCCAATGAGTTGGGCATCACTATTGAGCGGGCTTTAGAAGTGAGTCCGGAACTGCAAGAGTTAGCTAAAGATCCAAAATATAATCAGTTGCTGCAAACTGCTCAAGCCATTGAAGGTATGCCCCGACATGCGTCAACTCATGCGGCAGGTGTGGTGATTGCTAAAGATAGACTGGATAATTATGTGCCTTTACAAAAGGCAGGAGATAGTGGCGTAGTTACCCAGTTTCCCATGCAGACCGTGGAAGAAATAGGTCTGCTAAAAATGGATGTGCTAGGGCTTAGAACTTTGACCGTTATAGGCAAGGCTTTAGAGCTTATTAAAGACAATCAAGGAAAAGAATTAAAGCTGGAAGAATTACCCCTGGATGATCAAGCTACTTACGATTTGTTAAGTATGGGTGATTCTATCGGAGTTTTCCAACTGGAAAGTACAGGAATGAGGGCGATCTTAAAAAACTTGCGACCGGAAAGGCTTGAAGACATCATTGCTCTAGTAGCCCTTTACCGACCAGGGCCATTAGGTAGCGGTATGGTAGAAGACTTTATTGCCAGAAAGCATGGCGAAATTCCAGTAACTTATCTTCATCCTAAGTTGGAGCCAATCCTGCAAGATACCTACGGCATTATCCTTTATCAAGAACAAGTTATGCGGATTGCCAGTGAGTTGGCCGGCTTTTCGCTGGGTCAGGCTGATCTGCTTAGACGGGCTATGGGTAAGAAAAAACCGGAAATTCTTGCTGCCCAAAAAGAAAGCTTTCTTAAGGGCGCAATTCAAAACGGTGTAGATGAAAAAATTGCAGTTGAGATCTTTGATCTCATGGCCTATTTTGCCGGTTATGGTTTTAACAAATCCCATAGTGCCGCTTATGCTTTACTTGCTTATCAAACAGCATTTTTGAAGGTCCATTATCCGGTTGAATTTATGACAGCTCTTTTATCCAGTGTCATGGGCACTACTGATAAAGTTACGGTTTATATTGAAGAGTGCCACAGGCTTGGAATAGAAGTTTTACAACCGGATGTAAATGAGAGCTTAACTGACTTTACGATCCAAGATGGTAAAATCCGTTTTGGCTTAGCTGCTGTTAAAAATGTCGGTACAGGGGCAATCGATTCGATTATTGAGGCAAGAAAAGATGGGCCTTTTACCAGCTTAGTTGACTTTTGCCAACGAGTTGATCTAAGACAGGTTAACAGAAGGGTGCTGGAAAGTCTAATTCGCTGTGGTGCTTTCAGTTCTCTAGGCATTTATCGCTCCAGACTTTTGTACATGTTGGATACAGCCATAGAAAACGCTCAGCGAATTCAGGAAGATAGAAGGAAGGGACAGCTGTCATTATTTGACTTCGGTGGGTTAGCTAACTCAGTCACAATGGAAGAACCGCCTATTGAAGAGTTTTCTAAGGAAGATTTATTAGCTATGGAGAAGGAGACTTTAGGATTTTATATTAGTGGTCATCCCTTAGATAAATATAGATTGTTGTTGACAGGACTTGTTACTCAGATTTCCGATCTAAGTGAAACTCAAGACGGTTCTACTGTTAAACTGGGAGGTATTATTGCCGCTCTCAAGCGAACGGTGACCAAAAAAGGTGAGACTATGGCTTATTTTACCTTAGAAGACACCAGCGGTTCCATCGACGTATTAGTATTCCCTAAAAATTATCAAAACTTTTCCTCTGTTTTAGAACCTGATAAGCCGGTTCTGGTATCAGGAAGGTTAAGTTTTACCGATGATGAAAAAAAGGTCTTTGCTGAAGATATAAAACTTTTACCTCAAGGGGAGGTCGTTTATAAAGCTCTGGAAATATTAGTACGTAATAACAATGAACAACAACTGGAAAAAATAAAAAAACTGCTCTTAGCTAATCATGGGTCAACCCCTGTTCGGTTATGCTTTCCGACAGTTCGTAAAAAGATTGAACTGATGGACAAGTTTTGGGTTTCTCCAAATTTGAAATTAAAAGAGTCCTTAGAAAAAATCTGCGGTAAAGGTTGTGTCAGACTAATAGTCTAGCCCTGCAATTCATACAATAGTGGCAGGGGGTGGCTTAAATGGACTTAATGGAAAAGCAGTTGGCACTTAGGGGTGTTTGTTTAGAAGATATTGCCCGTATTGTGCTTGAGCTACAGATTAGTTATTATCCGGATTTGACCTTGGCTACTTGTTTAGACGCGGTTCGAAAAGTCTTAAAAAAACGAGATGTCCAATATACTATCTTAACCGGTATTGCGCTGGATATGCTGGCTGAACAGGGTTTACTACCCGAGCCTTTGCAAACAATTATTTATACTGATGAGTCACTATATGGACTTGATGAAGTGTTAGCCTATGGCATAACTAACATTTACGGAAGTATTGGGATTACAAGCTTTGGTTATCTAGATAAAATTAAACCTGGGATTATCAAAGAGCTAGACGATAATAAAATTAATAAGGTAAATACTTTTCTAGACGATATGGTGGCGGGTATTGCTGCTGCAGCCTGTGCTAAAATTGCTCATGCCCAGACTGAAAAATTAGTAAGCAATGACTACCACAAAAGTGAAGGTTAAGAGAAGAATTTAACTTTATAGCAGGAATCTTCTAGGGAAAGTTGAATTTAGCTTTGTATGTAATTAGAAAAAAGGTGATCGAATTTGCGAATTGCTATTTATCCCGGAACTTTTGATCCAGTAACTAACGGGCATTTAGATATTTTACATAGGGCTGCAAACCTCTTTGACCAAGTAATTGTGGGAGTTGCAGTAGAAACAAATAAAAAAACTTTGTTTACTCTTGAAGAACGCAAGCAGCTTCTGGAGAACTCAATTAAAGATCCCAATGTAAGTGTTGAAATATTTGACGGCTTACTTATGCGCTTTGCTGAAATAAAAGGTGCATGTGCTATTATTAGAGGCTTAAGGGCAGTTTCAGATTTTGAGTATGAATTTCAGCTCTCAATGATGAACAAACAGCTTAATGACAAGATAGAGACAATTTTTCTGATGACAGCAAGTGATTATTCGTTTATCAGTTCAAGTATGATTAAGGCGACATCTTCTTTAGGTGGGTGCGTTACAGGACTTGTACCCCCAAATGTAGAAGAGGCCTTAAAACGAAAATTCAGATCTATAAAAAAGAGGTGATTTTGATGGCTAGTGGTTTCGAAATTGGTGATGAAAGTGATTATATAGTCTTGAAAGCTTTAGAAAACGGAGTTACTTTGATCGGCTTAACCAGGGGCAAGGATACTAAATTTCATCATACAGAAAAGTTGGACAAGGGTGAAGTAATGATCGCTCAATTTACTGAATATACCTCGGCCATAAAAATTCGTGGAAAAGCTCAGATTTTAACCAAGCATGGAGTAATTGAATCAGGCGAGTAATTTACAACATATTATTTTAGCTTAAAGGGAGGACATGTTAACTATGTGGACTGTTGTTTACATTGCCTCTAATCGTCAGATGGCTGAGAATTTAAAGGATATTTTGACTTCTGAAGGTCTATTAGTTATGTTAAGAGCAGCAGGTGCACCTCAAGCTGGGGATGCGGGTGCCCATGAAATACTTGTACCTGAATCAGAGGCAGAAGAAGCTCATGAAATTATTAGCGAGGCCTTGTCCATTTAGGAGGCGGAAATGAAGAGAATAGGAATTTTAACAAGTGGCGGCGATGCTTCCGGAATGAACGCAGCCATTCGAGCAGTAGTTAGAACGGCTGTTTTTCATGGCTTAGAAGTAGAAGGTATTTTACGTGGTTATGCAGGTTTAATTTATGGCGAATTTAAACCCTTAAATGTCGGTTCGGTCGGCGATATTATTCACCGAGGTGGAACCATTCTGCTAACGGCAAGGTCTAATGAATTTATGGAACCTGATGGCTTTAACCAGGCTGTAAAAATGTTAAGGCATAAAGGTATTGAAGGGTTAGTTGTCATCGGTGGGGATGGATCTTTTAGAGGTGCCGCCAAACTTCATGAGCAAGGGATAAAGGTGATCGGAATACCTGCTACTATTGACAATGATATAGCCTGTACAGATTATACAATTGGTTTTGACACAGCAGTAAATACCGTGATTGATGCTATTAACAAATTGCGCGATACTGCTACGTCTCATGAACGGATCTTTTTAGTTGAAGTGATGGGCCGGGACTCAGGTCAGATTGCCTTACATGCAGGAATAGCAGGTGGGGCAGAATCTATCTTAATTCCGGAGTTTGAACCTAATTATGACGAGGTCAGTGAAAAAATTTTACGAGGACGGGAGAGAGGTAAGTTACATAGCATTATCCTGGTTGCCGAAGGTGTGGGTGGAGCGATGAAAGTAAGCCAAGAAATCAAACTTCGCACAGGGCTTGATACGCGAGTTACTATCCTTGGTCATATTCAGAGAGGAGGAACTCCAACCGCTTTTGACCGCATGCTAGGAAGCAGGATGGGTGCGAAAGCTGTAGAACTTCTCCTGGAAGGTAAAAGTAATTTGATGGTTGGAATGATAAATAATTCTATCGTGGCTACAGATCTTACCAAAGCTTTAGATCAAGTTAAGGAAGTAGATGAGGAACTGTATAGATTAGCTAATATTTTAGCCATTTAGGGTGTGAAAAAATGCGTCGTACAAAAATTGTGTGCACCATTGGGCCGGCAAGTGAAAGCCCTGAGATGCTCAAAAAAATGATTAAAGCCGGTATGAATGTAGCCCGGCTAAATTTTTCCCATGGTTCTCATGAGGAACACGCCCGAAGAATTATAAATATACGTCAGGCAGCAAAAGAACTTAATGTACAAATTGGTATTATGCTTGATACCAAGGGGCCAGAAATTCGAATAGGTAATTTGGAAGAACCAAAGATATTATTGGAACAGGGTAAGGAGTTAATCCTAACAACTCGTGAAGTTCTTGGAACAGCCGAGCGGATTAGTATTAATTATGCCGGTTTACCTCAAGATGTGAAACCGGGAAATAATATTCTCATAGACGATGGGCTGATTTCTCTTAGAGTTCTAGCAACAACACCAGATGAAATTCGGTGTTTAATTTTGAATAATGGTGAAGTTTCTTCCCGGAAAGGAGTAAATGTTCCAGGAGTAAATATTAATCTGCCTTCTTTAACTGCCAAGGATATCGAAGATATTAAATTTGGGATTGATAAGCAAATTGACTTTTTGGCAGCATCATTTATTAGATCGGGTTCTGATGTACTGGAAATAAGGCGGATTATTGAAGAGGCTGAGAGCAATTTACAAATTATAGCCAAAATAGAAAGCCGGTCGGCTGTTTATAATATTGACGAAATTATCCAAGTAGCTGATGGTATTATGATTGCCAGAGGAGATTTGGGTGTGGAAATACCGGCTGAAGAGGTGCCTTTGGTTCAAAAACAGATTATTGCTAAATGTAACAGGGCAGGTAAACCGGTAATAACTGCTACCCAGATGTTAGATTCGATGGTTCGTAATCCTCGGCCGACGAGAGCAGAAGCAAATGATGTTGCTAACGCAATTTTAGACGGAACTGATGCAGTGATGCTTTCTGCTGAATCAGCTGCCGGAAAATATCCGATTGAAGCAGTGGAAACCATGGCCCGCATTGCTGAGAAAACTGAGGAAGCGTTGAAACCGAAAATCGGTATTTATGATCCTTCAACCATTACAGACGCCATCGGCCATGCCACAGTCAGCATTGCTGCTGAACTTGATGCAGCGGCAATTATAACTCATACGACCTCAGGATCTACTTCTAGAATGGTTGCTAAATACAGGCCAAGGACACCTATTATAGCGGCTACTTGGGTGGAGGAAGTTTTACGCAGGGTGACCCTGGTTTGGGGGGTAACACCACTCTATATACCAAAAACGAATAGTACAGATGAAATGATTAATCAGGCCGTAGAGCATGCAGTAGCTAGCAAACAGATTAAAATGGGAGATTTAATAGTGGTAACGGCAGGAGTGCCCCTCGGCATCCCGGGTACAACTAATTTAGTAAAAGTCCATGTTGTGGGGGAAGCAATTGTCAAAGGACAGGGTATTGGCAGCCAATCTGTAAGCGGGAAAGTTCAGATCTGTAGAAGTGCCAAAGAGGCATTGGCTAAAATTAATGCAGGAGACATCTTAGTGACTACTGCTACAGATAAAGAGTTCGTTCCTGCCATGGAAAAGGCGGCTGCAATAATAACAGAAGTTGGAGGTTTAACTTCTCATGCTGCTGTTGTAGGATTAAGTTTAGGAATACCGGTAGTAGTTGGAGTGAAAGATGCTTTGCGACTTTTGGAAGAAGGCTTAATTGTAACAATAGATAGTAGAAGAGGGTTAGTGTTCAAAGGAGTTACCAGAGGTTTGTAAAAAAGTGGTAGTCATTTATGAAACGACCCCCAAAGTTAGATTATTGGGTCTAACTTTGGGGGCCATCACATTAAATATAAATTAACTAATCATGGGTAAAGGACGATTTGAATTATATTCTTCAACAATGATCTGGTTACCGGATAAATAGGCCAATTCCGGTTTTGGGGATTTGGTGAAATTTTTGCTTGATCTGCTGATAAAATTTGCTATGCGTAATTGAGTAGGTTGCAGGGAATAGGCCATAATAATGGCGTTAGTATTACCATTTGATCCAGCATGAGCAATTCCTTTTAAACTACCAATTACATAGATATTTCCCTCTGCAATTATTTCAGCACCACGATGGACATTCCCTAAAATGACTACATGGCCATCATATTGGACTCGTTGGCCGTTTCTAATATTCTTTCTTAATAAAATACATTTTTCGTTTATCTCTTCCGGTAACAATCCTTTACGGAAAGAAGTATCACTTTGTGTTCTAGCTTTGTTTAAGTTGTTTTCATTTTCCATATCATCTAAAGGTATTAAGCCGTTTTCACAGCAAATTTTAGTTAGTTGGTAATGCTCTTCCTTTGTATACTTTTCAGGACTATGTAAGGAAAATTTAGCGCCGACAAAAAAACCTTTGGAAGCGCTGAGCTTTTCCTGCAATTCATGCTTAATCGTTTCAAATTGATATTCGGGGTTAAGAAGAATCAATAAACCGTTTTTTGTCCCTTTAATACTCACTATATTTTGGCTCATAAATATCCTCCTGTTAATGCTCGTATTACATAATTCGATTAGTTACGACTATTTCCTGCTAAATTTACAGAAATTGCCTAATTAATTTTCGACAAAAAAAGAATTTTTCTATTTAACTAAAAACTTAATTAAGTAAAAAGGATTTCTTTGTATAGATAAGAAATAATAAACATAAAGGGAAAAGGAGGAGTCAAAAAATGAAAAAATGGAAATGTACAATTTGTGGTTATGTATTTGAAGGAGACAATCCGCCGGAAAAATGTCCGCTCTGTTGTGTAGGACCTGAATTTTTTAAGCTTATAGAGGAAGCTACGGATAATTCAAACATTTCTGACGAAGAAAAAAGTGCAGCTAAGAAAGCAATATACAAAATGTCTTACGGAATGTATATAATCACTTCTCACAAAGAGGGAAAAATAAACGGACAAGCCTGCAACACAGCCTTTCAGATAACCAGTGATCCAATGCGGGTAGCCATAGGTATAAATAAAAACAATTTAACCGGGGAGTATATTCTAGCAAGTGGTACTTTTGCTATTAATATTTTAGGCAAGGATTCTCATCCTTTAATCAGGCGTTTTGGTTATCGCTCAGGTAGGGAATTTGATAAGTTTGAAGGTATTAGCTATAATCTGGGAAGCACTGGATGTCCTTTACTGGAAGGCGTTTTGGGTTATTTAGAGTGCCGAGTTATTCCTGAAAAAGTAGTAGATTGTGGTACTCATCGTTTATTTGTAGCCGATGTTGTGTCTGGTAAACTGCTGAGTGATGAAGAACCAATGACCTACGACTATTATAGAAAGACTAAATAGTGAGGCAAAAAGCAACTAGTAGGATTTACTATATTTTTATTGAACAATTTTTATTGATTAGTTGTTTTAGATAATATATATTTATAATAGAAAAATTGAAAAGAATGAAAGAATTGATCAGGTTTTGTATATTCTCAGAAATATGGTCTGGGAGTTTCTACCGGGTAACCGTAAATCGCCCGACTACAAACGTTTGAAAGCTGTTTGGTAGTCAGGAAAAATATGGTTACTTTTTTATTACTTTTTTTATTAGGTTAAATTTAATAAAAGGGTCAATATACTCTGTAAGTAGCTGAACCCCATGAAGAACAGTTTTTCATGGGGTTTATTTATTAAGGAGAGAGAGGAGGCATATTATGATGGGAGTTGAATTTTATCAACCCACAACTCTGGAAGAGGCACTGAAAGTACTAGACGAGAAGCAAGGTCCTTTAAAAATTTTAGCAGGTGGGACCGATCTGATGCTGGATATTCGTAGCAAAAAGTATCCGGTAGCAGGTATTGTTGATATTACAAGACTTAGTGAGTTGAAAAAGATAACGGTTGAAGAAGATGTGGTTAAAATTGGCAGTTTAGTTACTTTTGCTGAGGCAGCAAGTTCTAAATTGTTGCAGGAGAGAGTGAGTTTATTAGCAGAAGCTGCTGGTGTGGTAGGTGCTCCTCAAATTAGAAACCAAGGTACTATAGGAGGAAATATTGCCAATGCCTCACCGGCTGCTGACAGCGTTGTTCCTTTAATTGCACTTGATGCAGTAGTTTCAGTTGCCAGTTCAGTTGGATTTAAGGAAGTGCCTTTACACCAGTTGTTATGCGGAGTTGGTAAAACCACTTTAGCACCCAACGAAGTGATAACAGAAATTAAGTTTAAGCTCCCCAGTCCTAACGCCCGAAGTGGCTTTGTCAAATTCGGCAGAAGAAATGCTTTGGCTATTGCCAGGATGAGTGTGGCAATCCTCTTAGATTTCGAAGCTGAAACAATTAAAGATGCCAGGGTGGCATTAGGTGCTGTGGCTCCAAATCCTTTCCGTTCCACAGAACTAGAGAATATGTTAATTAATAAATCTGCTGGCGAGGTTGACGTAGAAGAAGTAATTACTAAAGCTTCTCAGGTAGTAAGCCAGGTTTTAGGAAGTAGGCCTTCGGCAAAGTGGAAAAATCCAGCAATTAGAGGCCTGATGAGACAAGCATTGTCTAAAGTTGGGATTGTGTGAAAGGAGGTAAATCATGAGCGAAAAGAAAAGGTTTAAGGCAGTGGTTAACGGTCAACCTGTAGAGTTAGACATTGCGCCTGATTTACGTTTAATCGATCTTTTACGAGATCATTTAGGCCTGACCGGAACAAAAGAAGGTTGCGGTGAAGGTGAATGTGGGGCATGCACTGTTTTAATAGATGGAGAGCCGGTTAATTCCTGTTTAGTCTTTGCCTTACAGGCACAAGGCAAAGACATATTAACTATTGAAGGTTTAGGCAGCTTTGATAAGCTTCATCCTTTGCAAGAGGCCTTTTTAGAGCATAATGCTGTTCAATGTGGCTATTGTACACCTGGTATGCTTTTGACTGCTAAAGCCTTATTGGATAAGAATCCTCATCCTACAAAGGAAGAAATAAAAGTTGCTATTTCAGGCAACCTGTGTAGATGTACTGGTTATAGTAAAATAGTTGAAGCCATTGCTGCGGTGGCTGGAAAAGAGGTGAAAGAATAATGAAGAAAGTGGCTGTTGGCAAATCAGTTCCACGGGCTGAAGGATTAAGTAAAGTAACAGGCACGGCCAAGTTTCCTGCTGATTATTCTTTACCCGGTATGTTATATGGAAAGACTTTAAGGACTCCTTTAGCCAGTGCCAAAATAGTGAGGATAGACACTTCGAAGGCTGAAGCCTTAAAAGGTGTGGTCAGAGTTGTTACAGCTAAGGATATTCCCGGTGAAAACGGCCATGGAGTTCTTTTCCCTGATGCACCAATCTTGGCTAAAGATAGGATTCGGTCTGTAAACGATGCAGTTGCTCTTGTTGCAGCAGAAACGGAAGAAATAGCTGAGGAAGCATTGGGTTTAATCGAAGTTGAATATGAAGAACTACCTGCTGTTTTTGATCCCAGGGAGGCTATGAAGCCAGGTGCTCCTTTAGTTAAGGATGAAGGAAATATTTTATACCACCTGCCGATTAGAAAAGGAGATGTAGAAAAAGGTTTTGCTGAAGCTGATGTAATTGTTGAAAACACCTACTCAACTCAGATGGTTGATCACGCTTTTTTACAACCGGAAGCGGCTTTGAGTTATATAGATGAAATGGGAAATTTGGTTCTCCGGGTTGCTACCCAATATGTTCACTGGGATAGATACGAAATTGCCAGAGCTCTTAATATTAGCGTTAACCGCGTGAGAGTAATCTGTACTGCGGTAGGTGGGGCTTTTGGTGGTAGAGAAGATATGACGGTGCAAATTCATTGTTCTCTTCTCACCTGGTTAACTAAAAGACCGGTTAAAATGGTTTATAGTCGAGAAGAGTCATTCTTTGCCCATTCGAAAAGACATCCTATTTATATGGAGTATAAAACAGGATGTACTAAAGATGGAAAGTTAACTGCCGTTGAAGCAAAAATTATTGGAGACGCTGGAGCTTATTCTTCCTGGTCACCCAATATTTTGCGGAAAGCCGCTGTTCATGCTACCGGGCCCTATTATGTACCGAACGTTAAAGTTGATGCTTATGCAGTTCACACTAATAATCCTTTTACAGGTGCTATGCGAGGCTTTGGAGCAGCTCAGCCACCTATTGCCTATGAAGCCCAGATGGATCTTTTAGCTGAAAAGTTAGGGCTACATCCTTTTACCATAAGGTGGCGTAACGCCTTTGAAGAAGGTTCAGAAACTGCTACAGGTCAGATACTGGAAACAAGTGTTGGATTGAAAGACGCGCTGTTATCTGCAGCCAAAGCTTTCGGTTGGGACGTAGAAAAGCTTTTTTAGGAGGTGATTGGATGAAAAAGAGAGGAGTAGGTATAGGGTGTACTTTTTACGGAACGGGTTATGGTAATGGTTTTCCTGATATTTCAACTGCTTTTGTTGAAATTCATGATGATGGTAGTGTACTAGTTTTAACCGGAGCTGTTGATTGTGGGCAAGGTTCAACTACTACTTTAGCCCAAATTGCCGCAGAAGAATTAGGCGTACCTGTAAGTATGGTATCTATTACTTGTGCGGATACAGGTTGCACACCTGATTCAGGTACAACGGCGGCAACAAGACAAACCTACACATCCGGTAATGCTATTCGTCTGGCCTGTCAGAAAGTAAAAAGGATTCTTTTCGAGTGGGCCGCTAAAGAATTGGGAGTTAACACTATAGACGGGCTGGTTATTGAAGACGGTAAAATCATGGTTAAAAGATATCCTGAAAAAAGCATTGACTATAAAGAAGCTTGCGCTAAGGCCAGGTTTGCAGGAAATAGATTAGTAGCTGAAGCAAGCTTTACTACCCATGCAACCCAAGTCAATATGGAAAATGGGCAAGGAGCTCCCTATTGGCCTTATGCTTTTGGAACCCAAATAGCAGAAGTAGAAGTGGATACTGAAACAGGAAAGGTAGAAGTATTAAGGGTTGTTGCAGCTCAAGATGTTGGGAAAGCGATTAACCCTAAAAGTGTAGAAGGTCAGATTGAAGGCGGCATAGGTCAGGGTTTAGGGTGGAGCATTTTGGAAGAAGTAAAACTAGACAAAGGAAAAATAACAAATCCTGCTTTTAGTTCTTATCTAATTCCTACTGTTTTAGATATGCCTGAAATTGAAACTCATATTATCGAAGCCCAGGAACCTACCGGTCCTTTTGGAGCTAAGGGCGTTGGTGAGCCTGCCATGCTTTCTACAGCCCCAGCTATCCTAAATGCCATCTATGATGCCATTGGTGTTAGGATCAATAGCCTACCGGCAACTCCTGAGAAAATTTTAGAAGCTTTACAAGAAAAGAATAAATTAGATAAAGCTTAAGGAGGACAATATGAGTATTTTAATAAAGAATGCTACAATTGTCACGATGAATGATAAAAGGGATGTTATAACAGGCAACCTTTTAATTGAAGGAAATAAAATTGCAGCTTTAGGCGATGTCCAAGGAACGGCTGATGTGGTTATAGATGCTTCTGGTAAAGTAGTCATCCCGGGTCTAATTCAAACTCATGTTCACTTATGTCAGACCTTATTTAGGGGTCAAGCTGACGACTTAGAATTATTAGACTGGTTAAGACAGAGAATTTGGCCTTTAGAAGGAGCTCACGATCCTGAATCACTTTATTATTCAGTTTTGCTTAGTTGCGGGGAATTGTTTAAAGGCGGAACGACAGCCATAGTTGATATGGAAACCGTCCATCATACTGATTCGGCTATTGAAGGGATAGCTAAAGCAGGGATTAGAGCTGTTACCGGTAAATGTATGATGGATTACGGTGACGATGTCCCGGCTACCTTGATGGAAAATACTGCTGATTCAATTGCCGAAAGCGTCAGGCTTTGTGAAAAATGGCATGGCAAAGCAAATGGCCGCATTCAATATGCTTTCACACCTCGCTTTGTTGTATCTTGTTCAGAAGACCTATTGTTAGAGGTTCGGGATTTAGCCAAAAAATATGGTGTTAAGGTTCATACCCATGCCTCTGAAAACCGTGGAGAAATTGAGTTGGTTCAACAGGACCGGGGAATGAGAAATGTAGTCTATTTAGATAAAATCGGACTGACAGGACCAGATCTTTTACTTGCTCACTGTATCTGGTTAGATGAAACTGAGATGGACATAATTGCGAAGACTCAAACAAAGGTAGTTCATTGCCCGTCAAGTAATTTGAAGTTAGCTTCCGGCATAGCAAAAATTCCGGAACTAATTAAACGGGGTGCCCGTGTTTCCCTTGGGGCTGACGGTGCACCATGTAATAATAACCTAGATCAGTTTGTGGAAATGCGTTTAGCTGCCTTGATCCAAAAGCCTATTTATGGACCTACTGTAATGCCGGCAGAAGAGGTCTTTGCTTTAGCAACTGTTGAGGGGGCAAAGGCTATGGGTTTAGAGAAGGAAATTGGGTCCTTGGAAGTTGGTAAAAAAGCCGATTTGGCCATTGTTGATTTAGATAACCTGCATAGCTATCCTCTAGCACCTAACATGAACATCTATTCTCAACTGGTTTACCAAGCTAAAAGCAGCGATGTTGTTACAACCATTGTAGATGGAGAAATTGTGATGGAGGATAGGGTATTAAAGACTATAGACGAAGCTGAAGTAAAGACAAAAGTAAATGAAGCCATTAAACGAGTTGCTAAACGAGCTGGAGTAATCAGCTAGCTAGAGTATAGAAAAGGGGATTAACTTAAGCGTTAATCCCCTTAATTGTTTATTCCAACATTAATTAGTCTTTTTTCCTGGCAAGAACTCTTTTAACGGCTTTAACAATATCTTTGGCGGTTAGCTCGTATTTTTCAGCCAGTTCTTCAGGTGTACCAGACTCACCAAAAGTATCTTTTACACCGATCATTTCCATTGGGGTGGGATTCTGTTTGGCTAATAGTTCAGCTACTGCTCCGCCTAAGCCGCCGAAAATTTGATGTTCTTCAGCTGTAACAATTGCTCCGGTCTCTGCAGCTGCTTTTAATACAGCCTCTGCATCCAAAGGTTTAACTGTATGCATATTGAGCACTCTGGCTGAAATTCCTTCTTTTTGTAACTCTTCGGCAGCGAGTAATGATTCGTAGACAATGGGGCCGCAGGCGATTATTGTTACATCTGAGCCGTCTACTAGCTGGTTAGCCTTGCCGATTTGGAAAGAGTCTTCTTCATTAGTAAAGACCGGCGTAGCTTCCCGGGCAAAACGTAAATAACAAGGCCCTTGGATTGAAGCCACAGCTATAGTGGCTTTTTTAGCTTCAACAGCATCACAGGGGACAACCACGGTCATATTAGGTAAAACACGCATTAGGGCAATGTCTTCTAAAGCTTGGTGAGTAGCTCCGTCAGGACCTACTGAAACTCCGCCGTGGGCTCCGGCGATTTTCACGTTAAGTTCTGCGTAGCAGACTGTTGTTCTAATTTGGTCCCAAGCCCTTCCGGCCACAAACACTCCATATGTAGTAACAAAGGGTATTTTACCGGCTAAAGCCAGGCCTGCAGCTGTACCCAGCATATCTTGCTCAGCGATTCCTAAATCGAAAAATCTATCAGGAAATTTTTCTTGAAACCAGTCGGAGCGGGTAGATTTAGCTAAATCGGCATCTAAAACAATTACATTAGGGTTTGTTTTACCTAGCTCAATTAACCCAAGTCCGTAACCATCTCTATTAGGTAATTTTTTAATGCTCATTTTATTTCCCTCCCCCGTAAATTTCCTGAAGCGCTCTTTCTAATTCTTCCTGGTTAGGAGCTTTACCGTGCCAGCCAGCTACATTTTCCATAAAGGAAACACCTTTACCCTTAATAGTATGGGCGATAATAACTGAAGGTTGACCTTTATGGTTAGCAGCTTCTTCATAGGCTTTAAGTACCTGAGCAAGATCGTGACCATCAATCTCGATAACATTCCAGTTGAAGCTTTCCCATTTTTTAACTAAAGGATTAAGCCCCATCACTTCTTCAACTTTTCCGTCAATTTGCAAGTTATTGTAATCAACAATTGCACAAACATTGTCTAGTTTATAATGGGCAGCCGTCATCATGGCTTCCCAAATTTGGCCTTCTTGTAATTCGCCGTCTCCCATTAAACAATAGACTCGGTATGATTTGCCGTCCAATTTAGCAGCCAAAGCCAGACCATTGGCGATAGAAAGTCCTTGACCTAGTGAACCACTTGAGCTTTCTAAACCGGGAAGGGCTTTATAGCTAGGATGGCCTTGTAGTCTACTGCCAAACTTTCTTAAGGTCATTAATTCTTCGACTGGAAAGTAACCGGTCCGAGCCATAACAGAGTAGAGTACTGGGCAAACATGACCTTTAGATAAAATGAAGCGATCACGTTCAGGCCAATGAGGGTCTTCTGGTCTATGATTTAAGACATTAAAGTAAAGTGCTGTCAGCAGCTCTACTGAAGATAGGCTCCCTCCTGGGTGACCGGAGCCCGCTGCTGCAGTCATTTTTACAATGTCTGCACGCACATCTCGGCAAATAGCCTTGAGATTTTCAATGCTTTGTGGAACCAAATATGTCAACTCCTTTTCATGTATTCAAAATACCGAATTTATTATAACACATAATACAAAAAATGTTACCTTATTTACCATCCTTTTAACGAATACTCATAAAAACGTTTAGTCGGTAGAAAACTAGAAGAAAAAAAGAAAGGATGAGAGTCATTATGTTAAAGCTTTTGGAAAACTGGTTAAGAGCTTTCGCTAATGAGACGGCAGATAAAACCTTAAGTCGTTTAATAAAAGACCAGTATATCGAAAATCTATTTGAAATGATACCAGCTACTAAAAAAGTAAATATTATCAATTTAGTAGAATTAGCAATGCGTGCTTCCGGTGGTAAACCTATTGCCAGACCCCTGGGAAGCCATATTCATTTTTCTCCATGGGAAGAATTATTATTTAATCCTATCCATTTATTCCGTTTGCCAGTACCAGATCAAGCCCAGATTGATACAAAAGTGACAATAGGTCCTAAGGCCGGGAAGCCACTAGAACTTTCTATTCCTATCTTAATAGCAGGTATGTCTTTTGGAGGTGCTTTGAGTAAAAGTGCTAAAATTGCCCTAGCTAAGGCTGCAACTTGGGCAGGAACGGCAACAAATACAGGAGAAGCAGGCCTTTTAAAAGAAGAACGGCAAGAAGCCCATTTGCTTATAGGACAGTATAATCGAGGAGGTTGGCTTAATTCGCCAGACCTATATAAGCAGCTTGATGCGATTGAAATTCAACTTGGGCAAGGAGCTCAAGGTTCAACTCATCAAAAAACAAAAGCAAGTAATATAGGAGAAGATTACCGGGAAGTCTTTAGGCTGGAGGAAGGGGAAGACGCTGTTATTCATTCAAGATTATCGCAAGTTGAAAGCAAAGAGGATTTTGTAAGCTTGGTGCGTCAGTTAAAATCGGAGACTCCTGTCCCTGTAGGTTTAAAAATCGCAGCAAGCCATCATTTGGAGAAAGAGTTAGAGATAGCTTTAGCAGCCGGTGTAGACTTCATTACTCTGGACGGAGCTGAAGGAGGAACTCATGGTGGTTCTCCTACCTTACAGGATGATGTAGGATTGCCTACCTTATTTGCCATTGCCCGAGGAGCTGAATTTTTAAGAAGCAAACAGGTAAAAGGCGAAGTTTCTTTAATTGCGGCGGGTGGTCTAATAACGCCGGGACAAATGTTAAAGGCGTTAGCACTTGGTGCTGATGCTGTCTATATTGGAACGGCTGCTATCATGGCCCTTATAAGTGAACAAATCGTTGAATCAGTACCTTTTGAGCCCCCTACCTCTTTAGTCGTCTACACTGGTAAGGCAACAGATTCTCTCGATATAGAGAAAGCTGCCACCAACTTGTTCAATTTTCTTAATGTATCTACTCTTGAGATGCAGCAAGTAGCCGAATCCCTTGGAAAGTTCGCTCTTTCGGAAATTGATAAATCCGACTTATGCGCCCTGGATCCCTTTTTAGCTAAGGCGATTGGGGTAGATTTTGGCTATGTGGCTCCGACAAGGCAAGAGGATTTTTTTGCGGGGCTAATGGTTGCTGGCGGGAAAAATGAAGATGTTTATCTCCAACCTTTGCACTAAGCAAAGGTTTTCTTATATTTCAAGGGATTGGAAGGATTTCCAACTCAAAAATAGAATATAATACATATGGAAATAAAAAAAAGGGTAACCGAATCAAAATTAATATATCTTAAGAGCACCAATTTTCTTAAAAAAATTTGGGAAAGAGATAAAAATTTTATACTGCAAGATAGGCATTTAATTGTTGTTAATTTCTTGCTCTTTCAACTCATTGTCCTGATAATCTTAGTTTATAGCTATGTCTCCTCCGCCAGTAAGATCAGTAATCGGGATTTGCTCATTCTTGTCATAGTAAATTGTTTTTTTAATATCTGGTCTGCTTTGGAACTGCTAAAACTTAATTCAATTGAAAAAGAGGCGTCAATCAATAAAGTAAAGATTGAACAGTCCCAAAACCTTGTCCTGACCTTACGTTCTAAGCATCATGATTTTATTAATCATTTGCAGGTGGTTATGGGACTTATTCAACTTCATCAGTATGAGCAAGCAGTAGATTATATCAAAAATCTTTCTAAGGATTTAATTGAAATAGAAAAACTTATATCTCTGAAAAGGCCTGAGGTTGCTGCTTTAATCAGCAGTAAAATTTCAGGGTTAAGCTACGTTCAAAGCAATTTGGAAATAACTACAAACTTGGAAGGCTTAAAGGCACGACCGGATAAGCTAATTAGCATGTTAGGGAATTTGCTGGATAACGCTATTTATGAGTTGGCTACCAAAGAAAATAAGTGGTTAAACATAAAGATTTATGAAAAAGATAAATGGTTTATCTTTGAAGTTGTCAATCCTGGACATATACCCGAGGACATAGTTGAGAAGATCTTTGAACCAGGTTATACGACTAAAGGTGAGAAAGGAACAGGTATGGGCTTATATATTGTAAAGAATACTGCCGAAAGTATGGGAGGAAAGGTGAAACTTAAGACAACGAAGGATATTGTTACTTTCACTTTAATGTTACCGAAATAAAATGAATGTAGAGAAGACCTATTGTTCTTGACACTTAACTGATTTTTTGATAAGATAAGCCTTGTCAGTTAATTAGTAAGTGCCGAAGTGGCGGAATTGGCAGACGCACTGGACTCAAAATCCAGCGGGGCTCAACCCCCCGTGTCGGTTCGACCCCGACCTTCGGCACCAAGTTTTTCAAGAGTTTAGAGTTTCACTTGCTTTGAGGTGAAACTCTATTTTTATTTTAGTTAAAGGATATGAAATAATAGGAAAATATTATAAAATTATCTCAAAAGACCAATGCAAGAATCTTAATAATAATTTTGTTATTTTATTCTGGAGGATCTTATGGAGATAAAAGTTAATGACTTTTTTGCCAAAAGGGAACGCATCCAGGAAGCTTTACATAATTTGCTGCAAAAGAGAATTGCTGAAGGAAAAGAAAAGGCAAAGCAAGTTGCCGAAAATCATAAATTGAAAGCCTTTGAGGATTCTAAATTAAAAGGGGACTACATAATTAATTGCGATTGTTATTTTCCTGAAGGGCATAATCTTCCACAGCTGGTAGGTTATGTTCGTACTGAAGACAATTATCTTTTAATTGAGATGCCACATGAAGTCGGCAGGAATATAGCTCTAAAAGCAGCTGACCAGTATGTAGGGTTTTTACTCGATAGAAGAGTGTGACCTGGATGTAGATAGGTATCAATTTCGCCATGAATCAGCTAAAATCATAACCTGCTAGATGTAGCAGGTTTTTTTATGAGATCTTTGAGTATCAATTATTTTTAATGGATTAGTAATCTGTTGCTTAATTCTAATTAATTGTATTTATTCATATTCTACCAGCAAAAGTTCCAGGAAGATATGTTAAGATGTTATTAGGCTCGAAAGCTTTTTCAAAAATAACTTTCTCTAAGTACAAATTAATCAGAAAAAGTGGAACTTTGTATTTATTTTTTCGTCTAATAAATGGTATTTTGTGGAGGGAGGCCTGGCGAGTGGAACTACACGAAAGTGAACTAATTTTACAGTGTAAAAACGGAAACGTCGAGGCCTTTGAACAATTGGTCTTAAAATACCAGCGCCAGATTTATACGGTTGCGTACCGGTTTATGGGAAATCATGAAGATGCTTCTGATCTTGCTCAAGAAGCATTTATTAGAGCGTATAAATCAATTGACCGCTTTCGAGGGGAGTCGTCTTTAAAAACCTGGTTGTACCATATTGTTAGTAATGTTTGCCGGGATGAATTAAGGAAACGAAAGAAAGGACAATCTTTATCTTTAGATGCGCCTGTTTCCACCGAGGAAGGGGAAATATCAAGGCAGACAGAGGACTGGACCTATGCACCGGAGCATATCTATGAAAGCAAAGAAACCCAATATTATATCCAAGAAGCCTTGAACAAGCTTACTCCTGACTATAAAGAGGTTCTTATACTTCGGGAAATTGAAGGACTAAGTTATGAAGAAATAGCTAATTATTTAGGCTTATCCTTAGGGACGATAAAGTCGAGGCTAAACAGGGCCCGTAAAGCCATGCGCGATATTCTGATTACCCAGCGGGAACTTTTTGTAGAAGACTACCGTCTAAAACAGGTAAAGGGGGGATAGAGATGGACTGTCATGAAGTATCTGAGCTGCTTTCTGCTTATATCGATGGTGAGTTGGACCCGGTAGAGTCCCGAAAGATTACTAGTCATTTAAGCGTTTGTGTTCACTGCCGTCAGGAGTTATCTGAACTGCAGCAAACTATCCAGTTTCTTCATGAACTGCCGGATCTCACCCCGCCCACTGATTTTTGCTTGCGTGTTATGAATAAGATTAAGGCTGAACCTAAAAAGCGGCCTTGGTATGCTTTCAAAGCAAAACAATGGTTTTCGTTAGGTGCTGTTGCGGCGGCTCTTTTGCTTTTTGTCGTTTCAGCTAACGTTATTTCACCGCTTAATAACTTGCCTATGGTAACGGAAACTAAGACTGATATGGCAGCAGAAAGTTTACTAAAGTCTGAGGAAAGGAAACCCGAAACAGAATCATTACAAATTTTAGCTGATAAAGAGCCAAGCGATCAGAAAGATGAACAATTGGAAGGTACTGAGCAAAGTCAAACAAATGAGGAAAAAGTGATAAATGATCCAACAGCTGCGACAGATTTAAAGGAGTTAGAAATTCGGTCAAGTTTAGAGCAAAAAAATAAGTTGAGTTCCCCAAAAAATCAGTTATTAGACACTAATATGGCAAGTGAAGCAGATATGATAGAGAGTAAATCTCAAGACAGTAATGGGACTAATACAATAAGTGGGCTTCCCCATGATTATAACAGCAATGGTGATAAAAACTTAAAAAACAGGGGGACTAATTATCGTGATAGAAAAGAAAGCCAAGTTGCTGTAACACAGGATGAAGAAGAAGTGTCGACCGCTTTTGACTACAATATTTCTCTATGTTCTGAGGATAGCGAGCAGGCCAGTGAAGAAATTTGTCAATTAGTTTACTCCTTAGGAGGTAATGTTCTTAGTGATAGTTCTGATCTTTTAGAAATAGCCGTACCTACTGAGCGACTGGATGTGGCTTTTGCGGCTTTAAAAGATCAAGGTAACGCAAAAGTACGTCAAGTTTCAAGTCAGGATGTTAATCAAACTATTAAGTACTTACAGCAACTTCAAGAAAGTCTTCAGCTAAAAATTAAAGGCTTAGAAAGAAAAATGGCCGGCGAATTGTCCGAAGAAGAGATGGCTGAGCTGGAAGCTAAGTTAAATCGTTATTACTCAGACCTAAAGATGACCCAGATGAGGCTAAAATTTATAGCTAATGGCAATGCAATCGTAAAAATTTTCTTTGAACAAAGATGAATGATTCGGTGTGCAGGAATTACTTCCTGCACACCGAATTTTTTAATAGTTTATAATTTCTAATTAACCTTTCCGTTTTGGTAAGAATAATAGTAATCAAAGGTTTAGGAGTGGCTATACATGGATCCCCGTAAGAAACTCATGATTCTGGATGGAAACAGTCTCATCCACAGGGCTTTTTATGCCTTGCCTATCTTGACAAATAGCAAAGGAACTTTTACTAATGCTGTCTATGGCTTTACAAATATGCTATTAAAAATAATTAAAGAAGATCATCCTGATTATTTGGTCGTAGCTTTTGACAGTGGAAAAACTTTCAGGCATGAAAAATACGAAGAGTATAAAGGAACCCGTAAAGCTACTCCCCAGGAACTTAGACCTCAGTTTTTACTGGTTCAAAGGATTTTGAAGGCGCTAAACATTGCAATTATCCAAATGGAGGGTTACGAAGCAGACGATTTAATCGGGACTATAGCCAAACAAGCTGAAAAAGAAAACTATGAGACCATCATTGTAACAGGTGACCGGGATGCTTTTCAGCTTGTCAGCCAAGCTATAACTACGGTAATAACTCGGAAAGGAATAAGCTTGCTGGAAACTTATACGCCAGAGATTATTAGAGAGAAATTTGGAATTGAGCCTGCCCAGTTTCGAGATGTAAAAGGATTAATGGGAGACGCCTCAGATAATATTCCAGGAGTGCCCGGTATCGGTGAGAAAACTGCTTTAAAGCTGATAAGAGAGTACGGTAATGTTGATAATCTTTTTAGTAATTTGGAAAACTTGTCACCAAGACTTAAAGAAAAGTTACTTGCCTATAAAGACCAAGTTTTCTTAAGTAAAGAACTAGGTACAATTAATTGTAGTGTTCCAATCAATATAGATTTTAACGCTTATAAATTGGAAAAACCCATCTATGAGGAATTGCTGAGCATCTTTCAGGAACTGGAATTTAACAGTCTAATCAAAGATGTAGTACAAAACATGGAAGCAGAAATTAAAATAAAGCAAGCTGATATTAAGTCTGAACAAGCTAACACTTACGACGAGGCTTTAAGTTTGCTCGAGGACTTGCCGGGGGATTTTGCTTGTGATGTTGTATTTGATCGAAAAGATTACCTAAAGGCCAATATTATAGCTTTCGGAATAAGCTGGGATGAAGGTAATTTTGTTATCAACACAAGTATGCTGCAGGATGATGAGTTGAGAGAGATTTTAAAGAGGCTTTTTACTGATCCTACCCGTAAAGTGGTTGTGTGGGATTTAAAGAGTATCCTTTTAGCCGCAGAGTTGCGTGGAGTTACCGTTGAATCTGCCTTCGAAGATGTATTACTTTTAGCATATTTGTTGAACCCATCAGCGACAAATTACGAGTTGGCAAAGTTAAGTTTAGATTATTTAAATAAGCCTTTTGTTATGCCTGAGGACTTTACTGAACAGGCTTCTCAGGCCGCAGGTGTACTCTGGGATTTACACCAGGTACTTAAAGAAAAAATCCATGAAGCTGAGATGGATAAGCTTTACGCTGATTTGGAGTTACCCTTAGTTTATGTGTTAAGTGCAATGGAAATGCAAGGAGTAAAACTTGATAAACAAATTTTGGCTTTAATGGGTGCGGAGTTATCCCAAAGCATTGAAAAAATCGTAAGAGAAATTTATGATTTAGCCCAAGAAGAATTTAATATAAATTCTCCAAAACAATTGGGAGTAATTTTATTTGAAAAACTTGGACTGCCTCCACTTAAAAAGACTAAAACAGGTTATTCGACTAATGCTGAAGTATTAGAGGAACTAGCGGAAAAACATGAGATAGTAGCCAAAATACTAGAGTATCGTCAGTTAGTCAAGTTAAAGAATACTTATATTGATGGCTTGATGGACTTAATTGACCCTGTAACGGGAAAAGTACATACAACTTTTAACCAGACCATAACTGCAACCGGACGGCTAAGCAGTACTGAACCGAATCTCCAAAACATTCCTGTTAGACTTGAACTAGGACGGCGTATTAGAAAAGCATTTATACCTTCTAATCCTGATTGGGTACTAGTGGCTGCAGATTATTCTCAAATTGAGCTTAGGGTTTTGGCTCATATGTCAAAAGATCACAATCTTATTGATGCTTTCTTAAAAGATCATGATATCCATACTAGGACTGCCAGCGAAGTGTTTGGTGTACCGATGAACGAAGTAACTAAAGACATGCGCCGCCAAGCTAAAGCGGTTAATTTCGGTATAGTGTATGGAATAAGTGATTTTGGGCTAAGTAGAGATTTAGGCATACCGATTAGCAGAGCTAAAAGCTACATAGATTTATATTTTCACCGTTACCCAGGGGTGCAAAGATTTATTAATGAAACAATCATCAGGGCTCGAGAGCATGGTTATGTAACAACGTTGCTTAATAGGCGTAGATATTTGCCTGATATTTATAGTTCAAATCGTAATATTAGGAGTTTTGGCGAAAGAGCTGCCGTTAACACTCCTATTCAAGGTAGTGCAGCAGATATTATTAAGCTCGCAATGCTTAAGGTTTCCGAAGAGATTAAAAAAGCCGGACTTAAAACAAAAATGATCTTACAAGTTCATGACGAGTTGATTTTTGAAGTACCGAAAGAGGAATTGGAAATAGCTGAAACAATAATCCGAAACGCAATGGAACAAGCTTATCAATTAGCTGTACCTTTAAAAGTAGACATGAAAGTTGGTCCCAATTGGTACGATATGGAAGAAGTGAAAGATTAGGAAGTGAGATCATGCCTGAACTACCGGAAGTGGAAACTATTTGTAGAAGCTTGGAAAATCACTTGACCGGCAGAACTGTAATTAAAGTTATAATAAAGATGTCAAAGATTATAAAATATCCGGAAGCAAATGAATTTAAGCGTCTATTGGAAGGTAGTTCGATAGCTGCAGTAAGACGAAGGGGAAAGTATTTAATGTTTGTTTTGAATTCCGGTTATGTCTGGGTTACCCACTTGAGGATGACCGGACAATATTATTATGTCAAACGAGAGGAACCTTATTTAAAACATACTCACTTATTATTTGAATTAGACAACGCTCATCAACTAAGATATGTGGATATAAGACAATTTGGAACTATGTATCTTCTAAAGCCAGAAGAATTTCATCTGGTTAAAGGGCTTAGCAGCTTAGGACCGGAACCCTTAGAATTGACTTTCTGTCAATTTTGTCAATTGCTGGAGGGTAAAAAAAGTATCCTCAAACAACTACTTTTAGATCAAACTTTTGTAGCTGGTATCGGCAACATTTATGCTGATGAAATTTTATTTGATGCAGGACTTCACCCGGAGCGTACAGCCGATTCTTTAACTAGTAAGGAAAAAGAGGCCCTTTATAGTAGTATGCGCAAAATGCTTCAATTGGGTATTGAAAATCGGGGTACGACTTTTCGAAACTATGTGGATGGAGAGGGAAGGAAGGGGTCCTTTCAAGAATTACTTAGAGTGTATGGCCGCGGCGGTGAAGCCTGTTTAAAATGTGGAAGACCGCTTACCAAACAAAAAATTGCAGGTAGAAGTTCATGCTTTTGTACTTACTGTCAAAAGTAGGAAAACTTGAGGTGGTTAAATGACTGTTATTGGGCTAACCGGTGGTATTGCCAGTGGCAAGAGTACGGTTGCGAAAAAGTTGAAGCAATTAGGGGCAGTTATTGTTGATGCTGATCTCATTGCTAGGGAGGTTGTAAAAAAAGAAGAGAAGGTTTGGCATAAAGTAGTAGAATATTTTGGACAAGACATTTTGCTTCCTTCCGGTGAGATAGACCGGGGCGCCTTGGCTAAAATAATTTTTAATGATGATGAAGCAAGGTGTAATTTAAACAAAATTACTCATCCAGAAATTTTAAAACGAGCTGAAGAACAAATTAACTATTGGCGTAACATGGGGAAAAGTCCGATAATTTTTGATGTTCCCCTGTTAATTGAAACTGGTGCCTATAATATGGTAGATAAAATCTGGGTAGCTTACTGTCCTAAAACAACTCAGATCCAAAGGTTAATGGAAAGGAATGGCCTAAGCCAGGAAGAGGCAAGATCAAGGGTAGAGTCCCAAATGCCTTTAGAAGAAAAATTACGTTTTGCCGATGAGGTTATTAATACTGAAGGTAGTATAGAAGAAACAGAAGCTCAAGTAGAAGAATTATGGCTTAGATATTTTAAAAAATAGTATTAAGTTTTTGCCACTAGACATAATATTTAGTTGTAATAAGGAAAGTAACAAATTGAGGGAGTTTATGAATGCTCAAAAGTTTTCACTGATAGCTTTTATTATTTTTTTAAGTCTGCTGATAATTATCATTCCTTGGCTTTGGCGAATTTTTTACCCTTTTCCTTATCGTGACAGTATACTCACTTATGCCCAAGAATTTTCTTTACCTGCCAATTTAGTTGTGGCTGTAGCAAGAGTTGAAAGTAAATTTAGACCGAATGTTGTATCGTCTAGGGGTGCAATCGGTTTAATGCAGTTAATGCCAGAGACAGCTGAGTGGATTGCAGGGCAATTAGACATAGCTTATAGCAAGGATGATTTATTTGATCCGGACTATAATATCAGGCTAGGATGTTGGTATTTAGCCTATTTGCTTCATGACTATCAGGGAAACTTAATCCCTGCTTTGGCTGCATATAACTGTGGAGGGAATAGAGTTAATCAATGGCTTGAGGGTAAAATTTGGGATGGAAGCTTGGATAATATTTCTCAAATCCCCTATGAGGAAACCCGTGAATTTGTTGCAAGAGTTATTCACGACTTAAAAATGTATAATATTTTGTATTGAAGAGGATAAGCAGGGAACTTTTTTACTCTAAAAAAAGGTATTATGGGTAAATATAAAGAATAAGCTAATGATCATTTAAGAACACAGAAGAGGTGTAATAAATGCCTGAGTTGAAAAACTTAGATCTAGTAGCAGATTTGAAGGTTAAGCCAGAAAGGAGATTCTTTTCAGCAGAACATCAGGAAATCTTAGATGGTGCAACTACTGACATATATTTTGTAAGAACCTATGAAATTTTAGAAAAATTGAACAAAGGTTCAACTCCTGTTGTCGCTGAAATATTTGCCCGTAAAAGCGGAATTTTAGCCGGTGTGGAAGAAGTCAAGAACCTGCTAAAGGATAAGGACGTTGAAGTTTGGGCATTGCCCGAAGGTTCAGAGTTTGCGCCAAAAGAAGTCGTGATGCGTATTAGTGGACCATACAATCAGTTTGGACTTTATGAAACTGTCTTATTAGGTATGTTAGCCAGTTCTACTGGTTGGGCGACCGCAGCTAAAATTGCTAAAGAGGCTTGCGGGGACAAGCTTATGTTTTGTTTTGGCGCTCGACATGTACATCCAGCAGTAGCACCTGTTATGGAAAGGGCAGCCCTGGTAGGAGGTGCAGACGGTGCCAGCTGTATCTTAGCAGCTAAACTATATGGAGTCGAACCTTCCGGAACAGTACCTCATGCAATATTCCTAATTGTTGGTGATACTTTACAAGTTGCTGAAGCATACGATGCTTATATGCCTAAAGAGGCTAAGAGGTTGATGTTGGTAGACACTTTCAGAGATGAAGTGGAAGAAGCTCTTTACTTAGCAGATAATTTAAAAGATAAACTTGAAGGGATAAGATTGGATACACCTAGTGAAAGAGGTGGGGTCACTCCTGATCTGGTGAGGGAGATCAGGTATCGTCTTGATCTGGCCGGTTATAATCATGTAAAAATATTTGTGTCAGGAGGATTGTATCCAGAAAAAATTCAGGAACTGAAAGAAGCCGGAGCTGATGCTTTCGGTGTGGGCAGTTTCATTTCTGGTGCCTCACCAGTTGATATGACTATGGATCTAAAAGAAGTTAACGGTAAACCGGTTGCTAAACGGGGGCGTTTACCAGGTTTGACGAAAAACGACCGTTTGGTAAAGATTTTATGAATGTTCAAGCTATACTTGCTTACAAGTATAGCTTTTTGTTTCTAATTGTATTTTCTTTCTAGGGTTGGGTCGGTTCTGTTGAAGATTTCCTTATGTTATAATGGACGGGAGTACTGTTGGTGGGGGTATAGATTTGGGTAAGAGAACAATAATACTAATAATTTGTATTTTTTTATTGTCTTTAGCTGGCTGTAGCCAAGCTGAAACCTTTGAAGAAACCGACGCAGAACAAAAAATTGTCGTTACTAAGGAAGAACTAGCAATCAGTATACCTGATGAAGTTAAAACCCTAGATCCCCTAAAAGTTGAAAATTCTTGGGAAATGCAGATAGTAAGCAATATTTATGAAGGTTTAGTTGGTTATAATTCGGATTCAAAAAAAGTAGAACCTGTCTTAGCCAAGGAATGGACAATTGCCTCTGATGGGTTAACCTACACCTTTAAGTTAAGAGATCAGGCCATATTTCATTCTGGTAAAAAGGTTACAGCAACTGATGTAAAAGCTTCTTGGGAAAGGGCAATAAAGTATTCCAGCGCTGCTAGTTGGCATGTTTTTAATAATGTAGTTGGTTTTGAACAGTTTGTTAAAGGTGGAAAGGATAACGTTAGTGGAATAAATGCCCTTAGTGATGAAGTACTGGAAGTTAAGCTCATTTCTCCTGATGAGACATTCTTGAATAAATTGACTCATCCGGCAGCATTTATAGTCAATGTTGAATATATTAATAATTCTCCATCTGGTTATGGACTGGCCGGTACAGTTGAACAGCCAACCCTAGTTGATGGAACAGGGCCGTTTGCTATGGTAGAATGGGTTGCTCATCAAAATATTACTTTAGAATATTTTAACGAGCATCCGGCCCAAAGTAAATTCAAGAGAGTTGATTTTCGTCTTGCTCCGGATGTGGAAATTGGTTATGCAGATTTAAAACGAGGTTATGTAGATATCTTGCGCACAGATACAAAATTACCCAGTTTAATTCTCCCTAAAGAACCTATAATTAAGGAAAAATTTGCAGAGCAAACAAAGGCTGAAATATTATATTTAGGTTTTAATGTTAGAAAAGGTCCTCTACAAAATCAAGCCTTACGTCAAGCAATAAGTTTTGCCTTGGATCGAGAAATGTTAGGAGAAGGTTTAAATGTTAACACTGAAACGCAGGGGTTGTTACCACGGCTATTGGTACAAAATCGCCGGTCTACTACTGGGTATGTTTTTTCACAGGCTTCAGCCAGACAATTAATTGATGATATCAGTGAACAGTCAACTAAGCAGTTGGATTTATCCTTATATTATGTTGATGAAGGCGACAATCAGACACTAGTTGAGAGAATTGCAAACAGTTTAAATGAAATAGGAATAAAAGTGACACCCAAGTCCTTAAATACTTATCAGGAACTTGTTAACGGTGTTAAAAACGGTGTTATTTCTTTCTATTTAGACAAATGGACAGCTCAATCTGAGGAGGCGGGCTTCTTTCTTACTCCATTTTTTCAAAGCAAAAGTCCATATAATCATATCGGCTATAGTAATGAACTTGTAGATGAATTACTAAACTCTATCCAAAGGCAGAAACCTTTTTCTAAAGAATATATTGACTCTGTATTGCAGCTTGAAGAATTGATTATGTCCGATGTTCCTGTGATAACCCTTTTTGAGGTTAAAGATCTTCTCATCAGCAGTAAATTGGTAAACGATGCTGCTTTTCATCCTTTGTTAGGCGTTCAACCTTTAAAAGTTCGTTTGTATACAGAAATAAATTTATAGCAATTTTTACCTCTTAATGTGCATACTTCCAATTTCTCTATCCATACTAAGACTAGCACCCATAAAGGAGGAAGCTGGTCTTGGTTGATTTTAAGTTTCATATTTTTTCCTTGGTTGCAATCTTTTTGGCTCTTGGTATAGGGATAGTGGTAGGTATTACTTTAGTTGGTGATGATTCACTGGTTCATGAACAAAAGATAATAATTGACAGATTAGAACAAGATTTTAAAGTGCTTCGAGAGGAAAGTCGGGAAACAAAAAAAGAAATAGCTGCATTTAAGAGCAGTAATAATATATATCAAGAATTTGCTCAAACGGTTTTACCTGCTTTGGTCAAAGGCCGATTAGAGGGGAAAAATATTGCCATTATCAATACTAACCATTACGCTAGTACAGACAGCCTGGAAAACAGCCTTAGGTTAGCAGGAGCTAGGGTGGTTTCACTTACGAAAATCAACACAAATTTTGATTTTAGCTCGGAAAAAATGAGATCTATCCTAATTGCTAACTTGGAAATAGGGCCGGCTAAAAACCTAAATGATTTTATTACTACTATAGCAGAATACATAGGTAAGGGAATACTTTTTGGCTTTGAACCTGAAAAACTAGCCTTTTTACAAGAAATCAGTTTACTTCAGTTTACAGGTAATATTTGGCCTGCTGTTGACTGTGTTGTAATTTTAGGCGGTCGGCATGTGCAGAATGATAATTTAGTTAAAACTATTGATCTGGCAATAATCAACTTTCTGTTAGATCATGGGCTTAACGTAGCAGCTACTGAACCGAGTACTGTACCTTTTTCATCCATGGAACTTTACCAAACCAAAGAAATCGCTACAGTAGATAACGTTGAAACACCAATTGGGCAGATTGCCTTAATTTATGCTTTGGAAGGCATTCCGGGGCATTATGGAGTCAAATCAACTGCTAATAGTATATTACCTGATCTAAATGAGATTGCGGTTGACGGAAGACTATAGAAGCATTTTTTCAGAGAAAGAACTTGCCTGTTTTATATTAACCATGATATAATTTAGGCGTTGGCTAAATAGAAATGCGGAAGTGCTGGAATAGGCAGACAGGCTTGTTTGAGGGGCAAGTGCTCGCAAGAGCGTGCGGGTTCAAGTCCCGCCTTCCGCACCAAACTGTAAGTATACGAGAAATGTCCTTCTAATTGAAGGACATTTTCTTATATAAAGATTAAGCTATTTTTTCTGTGATAATTGAGTTAAATTTTTTTAAGAGCTTGTAATCTAATTCGCCCCGCTGGACCATATTTTTTAAGATAGCCATTGCTTCCTGGTGGGACATTCCTTTGCGGTAAGGACGGTTTTCCACAAGTGCCACGTAAACATCCGAAATAGCAATTATTTGTTCTTCTTCCGAAAGGTCGGTTAAGCCTTCCGGATACCCTTTACCGTTAAGCCGCTCATGATGATTACCTGCCCATTCGGCAATTTCTTCTAATCCGTTAATCTGCCGAAGGATCTTTTTTGTGTAGTAAGAATGTTGCCGTATAATTGCAAATTCTTCCGGAGTAAGTTTGGCAGGCTTTTCCAATATGGAACTGGGTACCATGACTTTGCCCAGATCATGAAGATAAGCAGCAATACTAATTTTTCGTACTTTTTGTTCATCATAGCCTAAATTAATTGCTACCTTGCTGGAAATTTTTTGGAGATTTAAAGAATGCTCATGGGTGAATCTACTTTTGTTATCAATAACAGTACTGAAGGCTTTGGCTATTGCTTCAAAATCGTTAAATGAAATGTAGATTGGACCAGGTTCGACCTTTTTTAAACTATAGTCAAGGTTACGAACTTCTAAGTCTAACCAAAACTCTTCCGTTTTAGCTATTTCAAAAAAAGCATCTTTAATTTCCGGAAAAATTTTTTTCCCTGAACGATTTAATACCCAATCAAAGATCTTGAAACGTAAATTTGTGGTTGGTACTTGTCCATTAATAAATAAATCTAAATGATCTGCAAAGTTTAAGATTCTAGACTCGAGAGGGATTAATTCAGCTTTTAGCTTAAAAGCACCGCTACCATCATAATACTCATGATGGTATTTTACTATCTCAGATAATCCTTTTAAACAAGGAAAATAGCTCAATATTTTAGCACCTATTGCGGCATGGTCATACATTAATTTACCTTGGGTGTGAATCTCTTTAAGCCCATAAATACTTAGTTCTCCGCTTGCACCAAGATCATGAAGAAGTCCTCCGAAAAAACACATTTCTTCTGATGCTCCCATCAGCCGGCTTAAGCGGGTTGCAATATAGGCTGTTCTTTTGGAATGTTCATTGTTTCGTTCTCCTGCCAGGTCGATAATTACAGAAAAAGCGTTACAAATTTCATTCAATAAGAGCATACCAACCATCCTCAATGAATTATTCATGGCTTTATTATATTACCTAAGGGGAGATGTAATAATTTATACCAGAGAATTTGTATCCAAGATTTATTTGTATTCTTTTAGACAGAAAGGGATTAATTCCTTCTAAATGTTTTGGGAGTTGAAACAAGTCGTAAAATGTGAGACTGGTTTGTTGAAGTTTGTTAGACGTAAGTCAAAATCAGTAATTTTATCTACTAAATTTATCTTTTAAAGTGTTGGCTAGAATAATCAATCTATTATTTTTTACCTAAATATGTAGGTAAATGGTCAAGATTGTTTTTTTATCGCTTTTTTGATGATAGAATAGAAACAATGCTAGAATCGAAGATGCCTTAATTATGAAAATTTAGAGGTGATATAGATGCTTTACATGAGTACCAGGGGCGGCAGTGTATCGGTTACTTCTGCTCAAGCTATACTTACCGGGATGGCACCTGATGGTGGTTTGTTTGTGCCGATTGAAATGCCTAGAATACCAGAGCAAGATCTAGTTCAACTGGTGGATAAATCTTATCAGGAGCGTGCTGTTTTTGTTTTAAAACAGTTTCTAACCGATTTTACTGAAAAAGAAATCAGAAGCTCTGTCGAGCAGGCCTATAGCATAAAAAGCTTTGATCATGCTTCTGTGGCACCTGTAACAACTATTAATGATAGACTGGCAATATTGGAATTATGGCATGGACCGACTTGCGCCTTTAAAGATATGGCATTACAACTTTTGCCCAGGCTATTAACTCTGAGTGCCAAAAAGGTGGGAGATAAATATGAATATGTCATTTTAGTTGCGACTTCCGGTGATACAGGTAAGGCTGCTTTAGAAGGCTTTAAGGATGTTCCCCAGACTAAAATCCTTGTTTTTTACCCTGATGAAGGAGTAAGTCAGGTACAAAAATTGCAAATGGTTACTCAAGATGGAAATAATGTGGGTGTAGTTGCTGTAGAAGGTAATTTTGATGATACTCAAAGCGGTGTAAAAGAAATTTTTAATGATGAGGATTTTAAGTCCAAGTTGTTAAAAAAAGGCTATAAATTTTCTTCTGCTAATTCTATTAACTGGGGCAGGCTGGTACCTCAGATTGTTTATTATTTTTCAGCTTATTTAGACCTGCTTGGTAAGGGCCAAATAACAATAGGGGAGCATATTAATTTTGTCGTACCCACAGGAAATTTCGGTAATATTTTGGCCGGTTTCTATGCTAAGCAAATGGGTTTACCTGTTCATAAGCTAATTTGTGCTGCCAATCAAAACAATGTGTTAACTGATTTTATAAAAACGGGTATCTATGATCGCAACCGAGCTTTTTACAAAACTATTTCTCCTTCGATGGATATTTTGATTTCCAGTAATTTAGAGCGCTTGCTTTTCGATTTATCCCGTGACCATGCAAAGGTTGTTAAATGGATGACAGATCTGAAAACAGCAGGTAAGTACGAAGTTGATCATGACTTGCAATCGAAAATTAAGGATAATTTCTGGTCAGAATATAGTACAGATCAGGAAACTAAACAACGCCTGAAAGAAGTTTATCAAGCCTATCATTATCTTATTGACACCCATACAGCAGTGGCTTGGGATGTTTATGAAAAATATTTAAAAGAAACAGGAGACAGGCATAAGACTGTAATCGTCTCTACGGCCAGCCCTTTTAAGTTTAATACAAGTGTTTGTGAAGCCATCTATGGCAGGGAAATATTAGTCGGAAAAGGTGAGCTTGAATTGTTAGAATTTCTGTCTCAAAAAACAGGGACAGCTATTCCGCGAGGGCTTGCAAATCTTGATCAAAAGCGCATCATTCATAAGAAGGTTTGTCAAAAAGAGGAAATGCGAAAATATGTAGCTGAATTTTTAGGAGAGTAAACATGCAAAACAAAAAAGACCTTGGTTTAAAGCCAGGTCTTTTTTGCTATTTGAAAAGTAAAGCAATAAAACGATTCATAAGTAAGTTGATTTTGTTCTATTTTTGGTTGTAGAGCTCAAAAACTTGTTGAACGTCTTTGTCACCTCTACCTGAAAGGTTAACAATAATAATTTGATCTTTGCTCATTTGTGGAGCGACTTTCATTGCATAGGCAAGGGCATGGGAACTTTCTAAAGCGGGGATAATGCCCTCAATCCTAGAAAGTAATTTAAAAGCGTCCAAGGCTTCTTGGTCTGTTACTGCTGTATACTCCGCTCTGCCAATTTCTTTTAAATAGCTGTGTTCAGGACCAACACCAGGGTAATCAAGGCCGGCGGCAATAGAATGGGTGGGTAAGACATTACCTTTCTCATCCGCAATTACATAACATTTAAAGCCATGGATCATGCCTGGAACACCTGCAGTTAAAGGTGCAGCATGGCGTCCGGTTTCTATTCCGTCTCCAGCTGGTTCAACTCCTACGATTTTGACATTTTCATCATCTAGAAAAGCTGCAAATAAGCCGATAGCATTACTTCCTCCGCCTACACAAGCTGTAATTAAATCAGGAAGTCGTCCTTCTTTTTCAAGAATCTGTGCTCTGGCCTCTTCGCCGATAACAGACTGGAAATGTCTAACAATAAGCGGATAGGGATGGGGACCTACAGCTGAACCTAGAAGATAGTAGGTATTCTTGTAGTTGGCCATTAGATCTTTCAAAGCTTCGTCTACAGCATCCTTTAGCGTTGCTGTTCCAGTTGTTACCGGTACTACTTTAGCTCCAAGAAGTTCCATCCGAAACACATTTAAGGCTTGCCGTTGGGTATCTTCCTTACCCATATAAATAGTACAGTCTAAACCAAATAAAGCACAGGCAGTAGCAGTGGCAACTCCGTGCTGTCCTGCTCCAGTTTCAGCAATGATTCTTTTTAAGCCCATCTTTTTGGCTAGTAAAGCTTGACCTAACACGTTATTGATTTTATGTGCACCAGTATGGTTTAATTCTTCACGTTTCAAATATATTTTGGCTCCCCCAAGGTGTTCGGTGAGCCTTTTAGCAAAATAAAGGGGGTTAGGTCTACCTACATAGTCCTTCAAATAATAATTGAGCTCTTGGACAAATTCAGGGTCATCTTTATAAGTCAGAAAGGCTTTTTCAATCTCTTTTAAAGCAGGTTTTAATTCTTCAGGAACAAAACAACCACCGAACTCTCCAAAAAAACCATTACTGAACTCAGCTTTGATTTTACTCATCTCTTCTCCTCCATCTCGTCATCGTTATTTATTTGTGAGTTTAAGGCTTTCTGTTTATTTTATCTTATCAATTGATAGATGACAATACGGATGACAAAATAAATAATAAACTCTATAATTGAATTAATTGACAATGATACAGCAGCGGGGGTGACTAGTTATTGGAATCTAAATTGAAGTTTACTAGTAAAAGCGAATATGTTTACCAAATACTAAAAGATCGTATTATCCAAGGCGAGTACCAAGCCAATAAAAGATATAAAGTGGTTGAAATTGCTGCCGAGCTTGGTGTAAGCAGAACTCCAGTCAGCAATGCTGTGAAAATACTTGCTTCCCAAGGTTATGTTACTTTGCTTCCAAGTGTGGGGTTTGAGATTAAACAGCTGACTCTTGAGGAAGTTAAAGGAATTTTATTGATTCGGGGAGCTTTAGAAGAATTAGCTCTTGAATTTGCAATAGATAATGGTTCGACTCAAGATATAAAAAATTTGCGAGATGTTTTAGCTAAGTGTGAAACGGCAGTAAAAAAGCAGGACCCCAAAAAATACAGTAAACTCAATAAAGAATTTCACTTTAATCTTTATCAGCTTGCTAATCTTCCCAATCTGGTTGAAACCTTTCAAACTCTTTGGACTCATGAGGGTTGGTATAACGAGGAATTAAAAAACAACCCCGAAAGCATACTTAAACTGATTGAAGATCACTATCAAATGATCGAGCTTCTGGAAACCAAAGAAAAAAGTAAAATTAAAGAGTTAGTCAGGAGTCATGTGAATAATTGCTTTAAGGCTGTAGCAAGGCCGTTGTCAGTTAACCTTAAGGAAGACGATAAAAGTAATATTTAAACTTTCCAGACATTTGCTCTATTGGACACTTTATTGGATGTGTCAATGTCATGGAGCCCTTTTTATTATTGTTGGCAGTAACATTGAATATTTTACATATTATATACATGATGTTATAATCTTCACCAATGGCATAAATTAAAGAAGGAGTGCACAGCACAATATAGGGTGTATTTGTGAGATGAAGAACAATATTAAAGATAACTTAACTATAATATTAAAAGGATATATCATAGGCTCATCTATGAGTGTGCCAGGAGTAAGTGGCAGTACCATGGCCATTCTGTTAGGTATTTATGATAAACTGATTAGTTCAATCAGTAATTTTCTAAAGGACATCAAAGGCAACATGTTATTTTTACTGAAGTTTTGTATTGGAGCCGGTAGCGGTATTGGTTCTCTTTCTTTTATAATTAAATGGATGCTGGAGAGATTTCCTTTGCCTGTATCCGTTTTTTTCTTAGGCGCGGTGGTCGGGGGTATTCCCGCGCTGTATAAAAAAACAAAGAGATCTTCATTAACAATTTCGTCGGCTATCTATTTCTTGCTAGGTCTTCTAATTGTAATATCCATTGGGTTAATTCCGGCAGGAAGTATCAGTTTTAGCTCCGGTTCAGGTGCCATTCAATATTTGATGTTACTGGTTACCGGTATTATAATCGCTTTGGCTTTGGTGCTTCCGGGCATTAGTACTTCCCATATGCTGCTGGTACTGGGTATGTATGATTCCATGCTTGCGGCAATAACGGAGTTTGATATTGTTTATATCGGAACTTTAGTAATTGCAACTTTAATCGGAGTTTTTCTGATCACAAAACCAATCGAATGGACTTTAAACACATACCCTCATCAGACTTATTGGATGATCATAGGATTTGTACTTGGTTCTACAGCCGAGATATTTCAGGAAAAAATATTACCTGCAATTCCTGAAAGTGCAGGTGCATTTTGGTGGTTAGGATTTGGACTGATTTCTATAGTTACATTTATCTTAGGCTTTAGGTCTATTATATCTTTGTCAAAATTCCAAAATGATTGATTGTAAAGAAGATGACAATAGGAGCAGCTACGGAATAAATTCCGTAGCTGCCTTTTTAATATTGCAATTAAATTTTTTATGTTAATTTTTATGTTGACTTACATAATAAAATGTAAAGCAGTCTTTTAAAAAGCAGGAAAAGAACTTACTTATATAGAAATATGTTGCATGCAGCATGAAGTGTTCTGGACGAAGAAGATTGATATAAACATAGAGGTTTAAAACTTATCCTGTTTATAAAACAAAAATATCAAAATTATTTTAAAAATTTAAAAAAATTTACCATAACTTTAGCTATACATACTATGACTTTCGTAATAATTACACTAAAAATGATTAAGAGGAGGATTACCATGGATTTTGCCAACAAAACGGTTATTGTAACAGGTGCCAGCCAAGGGCTTGGGGCAGTAACTGCTCGCCAGTTTGCCAAGAAGGGGGCAAACGTAGTCTTAGTGGCCAGAACCTATTCTAAAATTAAACAAATTGCTGATGAAATTGTGGCTTCCGGCGGTAAAGCCCTTGCTTGCACTGCTGATGTTTCTAAAGAGGTAGACGTAAAGAATTTTGTTAAACAAACTTTAGATACATTTGGCACAGTTGATATTCTGATTAACAACGCTGCAGCACATAAAGCCATTCCCATTAAAGATTTATCTTTGGAAGATTGGAACCTTCAGATTAATGTCAACTTAACCGGTACATTCCTCTGTTCTAGAGAAGTATTAGCTCCTATGATGGCCCAAAGATCAGGTAAGATTATCAATATTTCTTCCAGTTCAGCAAAGCACTTTTTCCCTGGGTTTGGTGCTTATGCTGCTTCCAAAGGCGGAATAGTAAGTTTCACCCAAACTCTAGCCGAAGAAGTCAAAGACCACAATATTCAGGTTAATGCAATTTATTTAGGTCTGACAAACACAGAATATACCCGTTCCAGATTAGATGTAGATCCGGCTACTATGTTGCAGCCTGAGCAGGTTGTAGACGTAATTATGTTTTTAGCTTCTGAGGAATCTTCCGCTATTGTTGGTGCGGCCATTGATGTATTTGGAAATAGAAAGTAAAGAGGAGGTGAGAGAGATGATCAGTATTAACAAAAAAGCTATGCTGGTAGTTAGAGAGATTCTTAAGAACGCAGAAGACTTAGGTTGTCAGGTTCATAAGATGGACTGCGGTGCAACTGTGATTGATATGGGGATCAATTGTCGCGGTAGTTGGGAGGCTGGCCTATTGTTTACCAGGGTCACGCTGGGAGATTTAGCTAAAGTTCAACTAGGCGAGTTCTATTTAAATAAAGATTATTCCTTTTCCGCAGTCGAACTATTTGTAGAACAGCCATTAATTGCTTGTTTAGCTTCCCAAATTGCCGGCTGGAAGCTTGGGGAAGGGGAATTTGCCACTATAGGTTCCGGACCGGCAAGAGCCATAGCGGCTGTTGAAACTGACCAGTATTTGGAGATGACTCCTTACCGGGATCAAAATGATGAGGTCGTTTTATGTATTCAAGACACAAAGCTTCCCAGCGAAAGAATCGGTCTCTGGGTAGCTGAAGCTTGTAAAGTTAAACCGGAAAATGTTTATTTGCTGGTTGCTCCTAGTGCTTGCCTGGTAGGTTCTATTCAAGTTGCAGCACGAATGTTGGAACAAGTGTGCCATAAAATGTATGAAAAAGGCTTTGACGTTAGCCAAGTAGTTGCCTGTCGCGGTAAAGCTCCTATTGCACCGGTTGTGAAAGATGAAGTAAAAGCTATGGGCAGAATTAATGACGCGATTTTATATGGCGGGGAAACTGAATTCTGGGTAGATTCTACTGATGAAAAGATTGCCAAGGTAATTCACCAGTTAGTGTCTAAAACATCCTCACCTAACTATAGCGAATTATTTGCCGATATTTTTGAACGAGCAGGCAGGGATTTTTACTATATAGATCATGATGTACATTCAATTGCCAAAATCCAAATTCATAACATTAACAGTGGACGTTCCTTTGTAGCAGGAGAAATCAATTATGAAGTATTGGCAAAGAGCTTTCTAAAATAACGATTAGAGGAGGAAGAGGGAAATGGCTCTATGTAAAGAGAGATTGCTAAAACTTTATTATGATATGTTTCTAATTCGCCGTTTTGAAGAAGAAGTTGAAAAATACGCCAAAAATGGGACTATACCGGGATTTGTCCACTTAAGTATTGGTCAAGAAGCTGCGCAAGCTGGAATTATTGACTGTTTGAGAAAGACGGACTATAAATTCCCTGATCATCGGGGGCACGGTGCTATAGTTTTGTGCGGAACTGATAAAAAGAGAGTAATGGCTGAAATTTTTGCCAAAGCTACCGGCATTAACGGTGGACGTGGAGGCAGCATGCACATCCATGATCTAGAAGTAAGAAACATGGGCTTTAATGGTGTCCAAGGCTCAACAGTGGTTACTTGTTTAGGTACAGCCTTTGCTTCTCAGTACAGGGGAACTGATGATGTTACAGTTGTGTTTATGGGAGACGGGACCTTAGGTGAAGGGACCTGTCACGAAAGCTTAAACATGGCAGCTACTTGGAAATTACCAATAATTTATTGCTTATTAAACAACCAGTATGCTATCTCTACCCATTATCGAGAAGCCCATCCTCAACAACAGCTTTCGACCTGGGCAAAGGGTTATGAAGTTCCTTCGGAAACAGTAGATGGTAACGATGTGGAAGCGGTAGTCGAAGCTACCGAAAGAGCAGTAGAAAGGGCAAGAAAAGGAGAAGGCCCGACCCTGCTAGAGTTTATGACTTATCGTTGGCAAGGACATTTTTCCGGAGATCCGGCTTCTTACCGACCGGCAGATGAAGTTAAAGAGTGGATTGAAAATAGAGATCCAATAAAGTTGTTAAAAGAAAAATTAATATCCAGAGAAGGCTGTTCTGACGATGAACTTGCAGCGATTGAAGCCAGAGCTAATGAAGAGGTTGGGGAAATGGTTAAGTTCTCTTTAGAAAGTCCGGACCCGGTTGCTGAGGATGCCCTCAAATATGTTTATGCTGACAGAGAGGTGGAAGATAGATAATGAGTAGGATCTTATCTTACGCGAAAGCCATTAATGAAGCTTTGCATCAAGAGATGGAAAGGGACGATAGTGTATTTATTCTAGGTGAAGACGTGGCTAAAATGGGTGGAGACTTTGGCATTACCCAAGGCATTTGGCATAGGTGGCCGCATAGGGCAAAAGATACTGCCTTGTCTGAACAAGCTATTGTAGGACTGGCTTGTGGGGCAGCAATTTGTGGCTTGCGTCCTGTTCCGGAGATCATGTTTGCTGACTTTATTACTTGTTGCTATGACCAGCTGGTAAATAATGCTGCTAAGTTAAACTTCATGTACAACGGTAAAGCCCATTGTCCAATTACAGTTCGTGCGGTACAAGGTGCAGGGATTCGTTGTGCTTATCACCATTCCCAAAATGTTGAGGCTTGGTTAATGAATGTTCCTGGTCTGGTTATTGTAATGCCGACAACACCTTACGAGGCTAAAGGCTTATTAATTTCTTCAATCCGTAACAATAATCCGGTTGTTTTTTTAGAGCACAAGATGCTTTACAACACTAAAGGTGAAGTTCCTGAAGAGCCATATACTATTGATCTTTATAAAGCTGAAATTGAGAGAGTCGGTAAAGATATTACTATCGTGGCTACTCAAACTGCTTTAAAGCTTGCCCATGAGGCTGCTGAGATTATGGAAAAAGAGGGAGCAAGTGTTGAAATTATTGATCCACGTACTATTATGCCTTTAGATAAAGAGACTATTATTAATTCAGTAGCTAAAACTGGTAGACTTATCATTGCTCATGAAGGGCCTAAATTTGGGGGCTTTGGGGCAGAAATTTCAGCTATTATTTCAGAACACATATTTGAGTATTTACGTGCCCCAATTAAGCGTGTGACCTCTTTAGATGTACCTGTAGCCTTTGCACCGGTAATGGAAGATTACATACTTCCCAAGACTGAACACCTTGTCAAGGCATGTAGAGAAGTTATGGAATACTAAAGGAGGCACACTTATGGCTACGCACGTGAAAATGCCTAAATTCGGATTGTCGATGGAAGAAGGAACGATAGCTGCTTGGTTAAAACAAGAAGGGGAGCCCGTCAAAAAAGGTGAACCTATTGCTGAGATAACTACGGAGAAGATAACGAATACTGTAGAAGCGCCAACAGACGGTATATTGCTTAAAATTGTAGCCCAAGAAGAGGAAACCTTACCTTGTGGAGCTGTTCTTGCATACATAGGGGAAGAAGGAGAAATAATATCCGATTCTTTTGAATCACTGGCAGCTTTAGCAGATGAGAAGATAAAGACTGGGCAGACCCAACCACCTTTTCAAGACCCTGTTTTACAGACTATTTTTTCCGAGCAGGAAGATAAGAATGAGACTAAACCGGCAACAGTACAGTCTCAAAAAAGACCTCTGGCTGAAATAGTGATTACGCCAAAAGCTGAGAAGTTGGCTAGAGAAAAAGGAATTGACTACAACTGCATCGTTGGTACCGGTATAGGTGGAGCAATTACAATAAGTGATATTAAAAACTACCTGGCCAGTGTTGGCTCAAAGCAAACAACTGAACAGTCGCCGGTCGAGCCGGTTAGAGAGTCTAAAATGGGTAATATGAGGAATATTATCGCTGATCGTATGCTGGGAAGTTTAAGGAATTCGGCCCAAACTACCATGGTTTTGGACGTTGACGTTACAGATTTAACTAAACTATATAAGCAAAAAAGAGAGGAATTCAAAGCTAAGAACGTTAAGCTCAGTTACACTGCAATATTAATCAAAGCCGTTGCTAATGCTCTTAGTAAACATGAACGCTTTAGAACTGTTATCACAGATAATAACACCTTGCTTACCAAGTCGGAAATAAATATAGGTGTTGCAGTTGATCTTGAAGACGGTTTATTGGTACCTGTTTTAAGAAATGCCGACCAGAAAGACCTGGAAACCATTTGTGGAGAACTGGAAGACCTTGCTAAAAGAGCAAGAGAGAACCGTTTAACTGTCGATGAATTAAATGGCGGTACAATGACTATTACCAACTTAGGTATGTATGGCATTAAGTATTTTACTCCTATCTTAAACTTGCCCGAAAGCGCTATTTTAGGTGTAGGCTCAATTACTGAACAACCAGTCATTGTTGCAGGTGGAATACATATTAAATCGGTCATGACTTTAAGTCTGACCCATGACCATAGAATAATTGATGGTGCTCCAGCGGCAAGGTTTTTAAATGAAATTAAGCAGATCCTGCAAGAACCACAAGCCTTATTTTAACCAACTGATATAAGGGTGCTTAAACTATTTTTTAAGCACCCTTTTTAAAATATCATAGGAGGGAAATCAAAATGATTAGCATTAATAAACATGCTATGAAATTGGTAAGGAAGCTGTTAGAGGAGGCAGAAGCAATCGGTTGTAAAGTTATCAGGCTTAATAACGGTACAACCGTCATTGATATGGGAGTAGAGGCTCCCGGAAGCTGGCAAGCTGCTAAATATTTTACAGAAATAAACATGGCCGGATTAGGGACATGTAATTATGTTAATTTTGACTTAGATGACCAATTAAGTTTACCTGCTGTAGAAATCTTTGTTGATAATCCTCAACTTGCTTGTCTATGTAGTCAGATTGCCGGTTGGCCCCTCGGTTCAGGAGATTTTGCAGCTATAGGATCCGGTCCTGCTAGAGCTCTAGCTGCGGTCAAAGGAGACCATTGTTTTGAATTAACCAGCTACCGTGATAATCATTCTGAGGCAGTATTAGGAGTACAAGCCATCAGTCTGCCAGACGAAGCTATGGCCGACAAAATTGCAGCAGCATGTAATGTTAAACCCGAAAACCTTTATTTACTAGCACATAAAAGCGCTAGTTTAGTTGCTTCGGTTCAAGTTTCTGCCAGGATTGTTGAGCAAACGATCAATAAAATGATCCGTAAAGGTTTTGACTTAAATCAAATCTTCTTAGCCCGTGGCTATTGTGTGGTAGCTCCGGTCGGGACTGACGAATTAGATGCTATGGGCAAGATAAATGATTCATTGTTATATGGAGGGGCATCAGAGTTTTGGGTTAGCTCTACCGACGAAGAAATACAAAGAGTGTTGCCCCAATTGGTGACGCAAAGTGCCAAGGATTACGGTCGACTCTTCCTTGAGTTGTTTGTAGAGGCTAATAAAGACTTTTATCAAATGGACTTAGATATTCATTCTCCTGCTAAAGTGCAGATTTTTAACATGAATACAGGTAGGGTTTTTGTAGCGGGTGAGTTACGCAAAGACCTGTTAAAGAAGAGCTTTTTCAATTTGTAAATGTAATAGATAAACATTAAGGAGGAAGCAGTTTTGGCTGAATTTCAATTTAATTCAAGCCTTAATGATAGAAGTGCTGAGATCATTGAAAAAGAAGTCATACCGAACGCCGAGAAGCTCAATATTGGAGTTTACCACTTAGATAACGGGACTACTGTACTTGACATGGGAGTTTTTCATAAAGGCGGTTGGCTGGCTGGCAAATATTTTACGGAAATAGGCCTTGGGGGTTTAGGCGAACTTTCTTTTACTAAAAAAAAGATTGGTAACTATTGGATGCCTGCTTTAAAGATAGACGTAGACCTGCCAACAATAGCAGAAATGTCTTCTCATGTGGCTTTTTGGCGCGTTCCATGGAAGGGCAAAACTGTAAATATTTCAGGACCTATTCGGTCGATTAGAAAAACGGATATTTTTTCTCAAGCGGTAGCTTATCAGGATAAATGGGCTAAAAAAGCAGTTGCCGAAATTCAGACAACCGAACTACCTGACGAAGCCTTTACATCTCACATTGCTGAACAGATTGGCTACAGCCCTCAAGATTTATATGTAATAGTTGCTAAAACAGGTACCTTGGTTGGTGCCATTCAAGTTGGTGCTCGAAATGTGGAACAAACTTTGCCAACGCTTTTTGATCACGGTCTTAAAATGGAATGGATTGTCCATGCTAACGGCATTACGCCTTTAGTATCAGTAGTTGATGATGAGCTGATCGCTTATGGCAGGGTTAATGATTCCTTAATCTATGGGCAAGAAAGTAATATCTATCTGAGTTGTGAAGATCAGGTTATCATTGATATTTTAGACAGTATACCATTCTCTAAAAATAAAGATGTTTTCGGTATTCCTTTTCAGAAATTATTCAATTGCTGTAATAATGACTGGACTGAAGTGCCGAGGGCTTGGGATGCTCCTTGTAAAGTTAATTTTTATAATTTAAAAACAGGGCATAGCTTTACTACTGGCCGCTTGTCTCATGAAGTACTGGAAAAATCCTTTTTAGGCTAATGAGGTGGTATGATAAATGGTTAGCAATAATTTTAATCCAACTGCTTCAATTAAAAACAAGAATATTGTTGATATCGGCTTAAAAGCCCCTGGCGGATGGTCAGCCGGAAAAGAATTGATAAATCTGTTTATGGATGGTATGGGTTATGTTAGTTTTGGTGAAATAACTTTAAATAATTTTACTTTTCCTACGGTAGACACATATTTTGATAATCCAGATCAAGTTTCCTTAAGCTCATTTTTAAATAAGAAGAAAATAGGCGAATACACTGTTATAGGACCTGAGAATTGGGGAGAGAAAAGCTTTAGCTATTTAGAAACTAATGAAGTACCGGTGGAATTAGAAAAAACAGAGCACACTATCATTGTTGCCAGCCCTCAAAGTCTGGTAGCTGCTGTTTTTAATTCAGCTTTAGTTGTTCCTCTGGCAGTGAAGAAACTTGTCGATTACGGTACGAATTTAAGACAAATAGAATGGGCTTGGGGAACTTGTCCTTTAGCAACATTAACTGAGCGACCTGATTTAACCACTGCAAGAAAAAAAGCCGCTTTAGAATACGGTGGAATAGCTAGCATCTGGATCCGAGGCGAAGATAAGATGCTGGCAGAAATAGTCAGTAAGTGGGAAGGACTTGGTGAAATCAGGTTACATAATTTAGTTACTGCTAAAACACATGTAGGTGGGAAGATTGACGAAAAAGTATTAAGCAAGATTTTGTTACAATAACCCAAACCACTACAAAGAGGTTCTAAAGAAATTTTAGAACCTCTTTAGCTTAAAACTAAAGATACGAAGTGATGTCTTGAGCGATTTTGCGACAACATTTTTCTAAGAAAACTTTATAGTAATCGCTGACTAGGTCTTGGGATTTGAGAATAAGCTTTTGACAACTTTCGTTCTTTATCTGAATTTGATAAATAGAACTTAGTTTTTTAGCATAATCCTCAGCCAGTTTATCTAATTGTCCTCTGATGCTTAGAAATCTATCTAGGACAAGGTTGACAAGATGATTTTCATTATAACCAGCTTTGTTTAAAAGTTCATAAACAACCGATTTTAGATGCTCATCTTTCGCCGCTACTTCTAATTCCTGCCAGAGTTCATTTTCACTTTGATTTAGCTTTACTTCAATAGCCATTTCTATAAAGTTGTGTCCTCTCCATAAGGCATGTTCTTTGGGAATGCCTAATGCTGTTAAGTCCTGGGCTAAATTTGAGGCATACTGGAAAGCAAAACCTTCCTTTTCGCCAAAGGCACAGTCACTATAATAGTCTAAGCCAGGTAAATTTATACCATGGATAAGATTGCCTAACAATATTTCTTGATGAGGAATATCCTTTAAGCTATGGGCTTCTTTCCAATTCATGCCTGCCGAAGTCAGAACATCGGGCAAAACACTACCTAAAGCTAAAGCAGGGGATAGCTTTTCTAAAACATTTTTAGTAACGTAGAGATGAGTTAATGGATACATATAATTCTCCTTTACGCTTATGGTACAAAGCAAAATTAATTATTTTGCTTTGTATATTTTTGTATATTATTTATAAATTAATTATTTCTTAACCTTTGAATTGCATCTTGAAGTTCGGTTAAAGTGAGAGGGTCTAGGAAATCTCTTTTTTTTGCAACATAATACTCCAATTCTTCTAAAATAATATCTATATCGAGTGCTGTTTCCTTTCCTTCCTGTAATGCGGTAAGATGGGGATGTAAATTGGGATGACGTCCAAAGAGATCTTTAATGGTTGTTAGGGAGTGTTTGGTTAATAGGGCCATATTATCTCCTTAAAGTTTAATTTCTTCATATTAAGTTTACCATACTTTAAAAACATATCCATAATTAATATATATGGAAATTAATTGTCTTTTTTTGTGAAAAAATAAGATTGTATTTGATGTAAAAGTGATTTAAGATTTATTGAGCAAATAGGATGAATTACAACTAAAAGGTGAGTTTGAAATGAAAATAATAATCATTGGCGCCGGTAAAGTAGGTTTTTCTCTGGCCCAGCGCTTATCGAGTGAAAAACATGATATTGTAGTTATTGAAAAAGACAGTGAAAGGAAAGAGATAATTGATAAATATCTAGATGTGATGACTATCAGAGGAAATGGAGCTTCACCGCGTGTTTTAGAGGCTGCAGGGGTTAGAACTAGTGATTTGCTGATAGCAGTAACCGACCTTGATGAAGTTAATATGATTGCTTGTATGATAGCTAAAAAATATGGGGCAAAAAAGACTATTGCCAGGATTCGAGATTCAGAATATGCGGAAGGCAGTTTTGAATTTTTCAGCAGTAACATTGGCATTGATTATATAATTAACCCTGAACTGGTAACCGCTGTGGAGATTAGCAAAGTATTGAAAGTACCTGCGGCATTAGGAGTAGAGGATTACGCAAACGGGAAAGTTCAGCTTGTTGAACTTCGCGTAGACCCTAATTCAAAAATCGTCGGTCAAACCCTTAAAGAAGCAGAATTTCCGCCCTCAGTTTTAATAGCTGCAATTCTTCGCAATGATAAGATTATTATTCCGAAAGGAGATGATATTTTAGCGAAAGGTGATATTGTCTTTTTACTCGGTCAAACTGAGAGCATGGAAAAAGCTGAAGAAATTATAGGTACTGCTTTACCTCCTGTTAAAAGAGTCATGATTTTAGGAGGTGGACGAACTGGACTTTACTTGGCTAAAATCCTTGAATCTTATGATATGGATGTTAAACTAATTGAGAGTGACCTTGAGCAATGTGAGTATTTATCATCTGAGTTAGAAAAAACTTTGGTGTTACATGGTGATGGTTCTGATTTAGACCTTCTGTATGAGGAATCAGCTGGAGATGCTGATGCTTTTATAGCCCTTACAAATGATGATAAAACCAACTTTCTTATTGCCCTTTTAGCAAAAGAACTTGGGGCTAAGAAAACTATTGTCCAGGTAAAGCGTTCTGATTATATTCCGATTTTGGAACGAGTTGCGGGAATCGATGTGTCAATTTCGCCTAGAATTATTACCGCAGCTTTTATCTTGAAGCTTGTGAGACGGGGAGATGTAGTTTCAGTATCTTTGTTGGAAAGCGATAAAGCTGAGGCCTTAGAATTAGAAATAAAGAATCCTGCTCCCTATCTAGATATACCTCTGTATAAAGTTCATTTTCCTAATGATACTTTAGTTGGGGCTATTGTTAGAGGGGAAAAGGTAATTATTCCTAACGGGCAAGATGTATTAAAATTAGGGGATAAGGTTGTAGTCTTCGCTTTGCCACAACAAGTGTCAAAAGTAGAAAATTTTTTTGCCCAAAAGGCTAAACGGAGGAAGTAGAGTTGAACTGGAATGCAATTGGTAATTTATTAGGCCGGTTACTGATATTTTTGGCCATTACCATGTTTTTACCAATGGTAGTGGCTATTCATTTCAGAGAAGAGGCTTTTCATAGTTTTTTTCTATCTGCTCTTATAACTTTGATTCTAGGGTTAAGTATTTTTAAGACAACGAAAAAGATTAGCACTTTAACGTTTAAAGATGGTTGTGCCTTAGTAACCCTTAGTTGGATATCAGCTACCATATTTGGTGCGTTACCTTTTCTGTTTTCGGGCGTAACATCTTCCTATGTAGATGCAGTTTTTGAAACTATGTCAGGTTTTACCACTACCGGAGCGAGTATTATTCGTGATGTGGAAGTTTTGCCCCAGAGTATTTTATTTTGGCGTAGTTTAACTCACTGGCTAGGCGGAATGGGAATCATTGTCTTATTCATTACTATTTTACCAAACGTTGGCACGGTAGCCATGAACTTGTTTAAAGCAGAAGTTCCAGGACCTGTCAGTGAAAAAGTCAAACCAAGGATACAAGAAACCGGGCGAATTCTCTGGTCAATATATGTTTTTATAACTCTTTTAGAAATAGTACTATTAGTTATTTGCGGAATGCCCTTTTTAGAGGCAGTGAATAATTCTTTTGCTACAGTAGCAACTGGTGGTTTTTCTTTTAGAAATAATAGTATTGCAGGCTACAGCCCAACTATTCAATATATTATAGCCTTTTTTATGATCATCTCCGGGGTAAATTTCTCTCTTTACTATTTTGTATTAAAAAACGGCCTCAAGAGCTTTTTTAAGGACTCAGAGCTTAGGCTTTACCTTGGAATAATTGGTTTAACTACTCTAATTATTGCGGTGAATATACGTCCCTTGATGGATAGTTTGGAAGAAGCTTTTAGGCATGCCATATTTCAGGTAGGGTCTATAATTACCACAACAGGTTTTACTACTACCAACTACGATAGCTGGCCTGTCTTGGCTAAATTTTTGCTTTTACTCTTAATGTTTATCGGCGGTTGTGCCGGGTCTACGGCAGGTGGAATGAAAGTTTCGAGATTGTTGATTTTATTTAAAAATACTATTGTTGGGTTAAAACAGATTTTGCATCCAAATGCAGTTTATAGCATTAGAATTAACGGGAAAATAATCCCAAGGCAAGTTGTGAATAGTACTTTACAATTTTTCTTTCTCTATATTTTAATTTTTGTACTAGCTACAACTTATATGTGCTTTCTTGGGTATGAATTAACTGACGCTATGGGTTCAGTTGCAGCAACTTTAGGAAATGTAGGACCAGGTTTTGGGGCGGTAGGACCTATAGCTAACTATGCCGGTGTTCCTTATTCCGGAAAGCTGCTCTTAACTTTTATGATGTTACTAGGGCGTTTGGAGCTTTTTACCGTACTGATCATGTTTCTACCTGATTTTTGGAACTTATAATTAAGCATGTCTAGAGGAAAATCATTCCTAGTTTGCTCAACTCCAAATAGGTAACCATAGAGCGGAGAATACTATAGGTGATGGAAGGAGGAGTTGAGATGAAGAAGGATAAAAAGTTTACCAAGGAACAAATTAAGAAGGCCAAGGATTACCGACATACTTATGGTGAGATCTATGTAGAACCAAGAGGAATGTATGATAACCCTATTCCTGATGAAGAAGATTAAGAAAAAGTCAGCTTGTTTAGAATCAATCTGAACAAGCTGACTTTTTATGTATTGGGGTTAAATCATGTTCTTAAGCAACAAAACATACATAAGATTGTTATAAGAAAACAGAAAGGAAAGCACAAATGAACATAGGGTTATTTGTCTTAGCAGTTATCTTAATCCCTTTGTATTTCTATAAACATCACTGGTTTATTTACTTATATTATGTTGTTGGGATTTGTTGGTCAGTTGCTTTTTCCGTAACTTATCTTGTTTCTGATTACTTTGGTATTAGCAATACTGCCATACTAATTATACTTGTTGTATTAAATTCTATAGGTTGCGGTCAACTATTGCTTTCTTTCTATCGAGTTTCCACCAAAGTGGCTAATCTTAAGGTTTATGCATTAGAATATATAATTTTTGCCATCATGATCATCGGTTGCTTTGCTTTAAGTTACGAAAGCATCAATCGTAAAGCTCTTTTCTATTTGGAAGAGTATCAAAAGAAACCAACCCTGGAAATGGCCTATAAACTTAACGATTACCTTCAACACTTTGGTATGATTACAGAACAGGCAAACCTGGAATTACAAAAGGATTTATTGGAAGAACCAGCCCAAGGGTTGGAGGAAAGTTTTAATACTAAGTCCAGTCTTTTTGATATGTTTTATTTTTCAACTGTTTCCTACTTAACTGTAGGTTATGGTGATTATTTACCGAGCGGATGGCTTGTTCGCTCTCTTGTGCTCATAGAAGTTTTTGTCGGTCATATTTCTACGGCAATTTTATTGGTTATCGGAATTACAAAGATTATTAAAAAGTATTAATTACTTTCAGAAAAAAACTGAGTTAAATCTACTAGTACAGGAGCCTGACTTATTTCATATTCATGATGGGTTCCGAATGCTTCCCTGGCTAGCTGAACAAGTTTTCTTTTAGTTAAATCCTCATTGAATAACCGTCCAACAAAAATATCTAAATCAACTAATTCTTTACTACAGGCAACGATTCCCAGGTTCTCTATTACATCGAAGCGACTCCAAGGAGTAGCATATTTTCCTTTTTCCCAAAAGATCACGGCTTGTTTTACTCCTTCACACAGTCCTACTACGTTAAAGAGTGCACGGTACACTTTGTTGATATCAACGATACTTTCCGGAAGATTATCATGATATCTATATCTTGAAGGTTGGGGCAGTAAGCCGAATAAGTTTTTCATGGTTAAGCTGAAATCTCTGCAAGTTGGGGATGACATTTTAACTCGAGCTAAATCGATTAGGGTTTTTCCTCGTAACTCAAACAATTTTAAGGGAACTATATGATAAAATTCCTGATGAACTACAGGAGTGAATTTACTTTCAACAATATCTTTAATTACCTCGCCGACTACAGTTTTACCATTCCACCATTCTTCGGTAATGTTAAGATATTCCACCTTATGTTTAGCTAAAACGTCTGTAATTCCCAAACGATTAAGGTACTCTTTTTCTTGAGCCTGAATCCATTCTCGCTTTTCATCCATGTTTTCTGGAGTTATCCTTATAGATAAATCATTTCTGGAATGTGAATGCCCTTCAATAACAATCTTTTTTCCTGGTAGGGCTGTAAGAACAGTATCCAAAGTTTCAGCGTCGGTATAGCTTCCCGGTCTGTGGTCAAACCAATTTGGCTTAATTATGTATATATCGTCTTGTGGTATTGTTGCCCTGATAAAATCGATAAACTCGTTTTTATTTTTTACAACTTTAAAGTGCAAACCAGCAAAATCTTGAGACATTTTCTTCCTCCTTGCTTATCTAATTTTAATTATTTTGTTTATCATAAAGTATTTGAAGATAGTTTGGCAATGTTTGCAAAAATATTAATTACGTAAAGAAATATTTCTAGAAATGTGATAGGTGAGGGGTAATAATCTGCAAATTCGGAAATATACAATATATTAAAAACGCATATACAAGGAGGTTGTTACATTGCGCTTTATTCGACTAAATACGAGAGGGTTTCGAACAGTATGTTTAGCCCTGGGGTTATTTTTAGCTTATGAGGGATATCGTCAAATTCCTATTATGAGTGAACCTACTTTAGGCTCTATTGCTCAAACTGCTTCCTTAGGCATTAGCCAGGTTATAGGAACTGTATTACTTATTGTAGGAAGCTTTATTGCCAGTATATCCAGTGCTTTAGAGGGCATATATGCTTATCAAGGATGGCTGAAAACCAAAAAATGGGGAGCCATAATCAATGTCATTGCAGCAGCTTTAATCTTTGCTTTGGTAGCTTATCTTACTTGGCCGGGATTTCAGTGGGCTTTAGCAGCAACTATCGTTGCTGTGGTGGCAATGTGTGCCAATAAAATTGTAAAAAAACAAAGCAAGTATTTTTGATGTCAAGGGCTTTCATCGCGTGAGATGAAAGCCCTTGACATTATTTACATGTTTTTAGCCCTTTTTACAATACATGAAAAGCCTTAAAGCTTGACATATTATAGGTAGAACTTAAGCTAAACAAAGGAGGCTCCTTATGAAAGCCGCAGGAATCGTCAGAAGAATAGATGACCTTGGTCGAATCGTAATTCCTAAAGAAGTGCGGAATAATCTGCGTTTAAGAGAAGGAGAGCCTGTTGAGATTTTTGTAGATAGACACGGTGAAGTTATTCTAAAAAAGTACTCTCCTATTGAACAACTTAAACAATTTTCACAAGAGTATGCGGATGTTCTTCACTCTACAACAGGACACTCAGTAGTGATAACAGACAGGGATTTTGTAATTACTATAGCAGGCCAAACTAATGAATATAAAATAGGGGACCCGATTAAGCCGGAAATTGAGGACGTTGTCAATAACAAAAGAACTACATGGATAAACAACGATAAAACTCAAGTGATTGCGCCAATCATAGCGCAAGGAGATAGTATGGGTGCCTTTATTCTAATTGCTGCAGAAGGTAAAGGTATTAGTGAAACAGAAATTAAACTTGCAGATACGGCCGCAAAATTCATTGCTAAAAATATTGAAGAATAATCATTAATTTTTTGTAAACTTACGGAGCGCCTTGAAGGGTGCTCTTTTCATTATTTCCTGAATATGTTAAAATATTTATCACTAGATAATAATACTAAGTATTAATTTTTAGGAGGAATTAGGTGTTTAATCCGTTTAAAAAAACCCAGTATGCAGAACTTAATATAACGGACCAAATACAGGACAGACCTCTAGAAAAATGTCCTCTTTGTAAAGAAATAATACTCCGAAAAGAATTAGTGCAAAATCTTAAAGTGTGTCCTAAGTGTAATTATCATTTTCGTTTAGGAGCCTGGGAAAGAATAAAGATTTTAGTAGATGTGGAATCTTTTGAGGAGATTAACGAAGGCCTTGTATCGAGAAATATTTTGGACTTCCCGGCTTATCAAGAAAAATTAAATGAAGCCAGAATCAAAACAGGTCTAAATGAAGCTGTAGTCACCGGTAAAGGCTTAATTATGAACCAGGCGACAGTAATATGTGTGATGGATAGTAATTTTATGATGGCCAGCATGGGGACCGTTGTTGGTGAGAAAATAAGTAGAGCTGTCGAACACGCATTAACGGAACGTCTTCCTCTTATAATTTTTACTGCATCAGGTGGTGCAAGAATGCAAGAGGGGATTTTTTCGCTAATGCAAATGGCTAAGACCGCTGCTCTTATAAAAAAGATGGATGAAGCAGGTTTGCTATATGTTACCGTCTTGACAGATCCAACAACCGGGGGAGTTACAGCTAGCTTTGCTTCCTTAGGTGATATTATCATAGCTGAACCTAATGCTTTAATTGGTTTTGCGGGTCCACGGGTTATTGAACAAACAATCGGACAAAAATTGCCGGATGGCTTTCAAAGAGCGGAATTTTTACTGGAAAAGGGATTTATAGATATGATAGTTCAAAGAGGAAAATTAAAAGAAACTCTTGCAGAGCTGTTGGCGATGCATTAAGGATGGGTGGGAATGTTACCTTTTGAGCAGGAACTGGAGATATTAACTCAAAAAATACGTGATTTAGAGGAATTTTCTAGTAAACATCACATTGATCTTGCCAAAGAAATAGATTTATTAAAGGCGAAAGAAAAAGAGATTCGTCAAAAGCTATATGCCGAAATAACACCATATGAACGTATGCAGATCGCAAGGGCTCCAAATCGTCCCAATACAATGGATTACATTAAGCATATATTCACCAACTTTATTGAGCTTCATGGTGACAGACTTTTTGGCGATGATCAGAGTATAGTAGGAGGGCTTGCCAGAATTAATGGACAGCCTGTAACTGTCATTGGTCATCGAAAAGGAAGAGATACTAGAGATAATCTCAAATATAATTTTGGCATGCCCCATCCGGAGGGATACCGCAAAGCCTTAAGGTTAATGAAACAAGCAGAAAAATTTAAACGTCCCATCATTACCTTTATCGATACTCCTGGGGCCTTTCCAGGTATTGGGGCAGAAGAACGTGGGCAGGGGGAAGCTATCGCTCGAAACTTAATGGAAATGTCAGCTATTAAAATACCTATAATAGGAGTTTTAATCGGAGAAGGAGGAAGTGGTGGAGCTTTGGCTCTTGCTGTATCCGATCGCTTTATAATGCTGGAAAATGCAGTTTATAGTGTTATTTCAGCTGAAGGATGTGCGAGCATTTTATTTAAAGATGCAAGTCGTGCTAAAGAAGCGGCAGAGGCGTTAAAAATTACTGCTCAAGACATGGCGAATTTTGGAATAGCCGATGAAGTAATAGAGGAACCTTCAGGCGGCGCACATCGGGACCCAAAACTGGTCATGGATAGAGTTAAAGATTCTATTTGGAGATTTTTAAGTGAATTAAAAGATTTGAATGTAGATGAACTGTTAGAACAAAGATTTGTCAGATATAGACGCATAGGTGTTGAAAACTTAGCTTTGTAATTTCTTATAAAGTTAAGTTTGTTTTTTTGCAGGTATATATTTAAAAAAGTAGAATTTTAATAAAAATACCACATAAGGAGGCTTTTTCATGGTACAAAGAATCAAGATAAATTTAGATGCAGTTGAGTCATTACTTTATTTCTGGCAAGCAACGTCGGAAAAAGAAAAAGTTAATGAAAGGTTTATTAACGATGTTTCTGAGATGGAAGGATATAAATATATTTACGATGATGAGTTTAATAAAGAATCTTTGCGTAAAATATTAAGCGCAGTAACTAATAAAGAGATCTTTAAAAGTCAGAACCGAAAAGAAGGAAGGTTTTGGAATAACAATCTCTGGATGCTAGAGGATTTAGGGTATACTAATATGATGGTTACTCCTTTAAAACATCTAAATTTAGTAGCTTTAGCTGCAAGTTTAAGTGAATTTAACACTGAAAAAGACTACGAAGAAATAGAGGTAATTTTTGTACCTGCTCATCTGGACGATTATTATGTAGTCGGTAATAAGTTAATAATTAATTTCTTCAAACTCCGTCCGGAAGATGATGAGCTTTACATTGATGATAAGAACTTAATTGACTTTATCGATGAAAAGATAAAAACGGAAATTTTATAAATGCCTGGGAAAAGTCGTTGGTACATCAACGACTTTTCCATTAAAGGGAGGTATGTTCGTGTTACTTTTTTGCTCGGGTTCAGGAAAATACAGGATAACTGCTAAAGTTCATGTCCTTGATTCTGGCCTTACACTAACCCTTTACGGGGGAGAAAAAGCTCATATTGGATCGGTAGCGGTTGCTATTCCCAGGCCTAGTCTTCAGAATCCGTCTATAATGAGCGCTACTTCATCGGTCATAAACCTGGTAGGACATAAGGATGAAGAGGTAGCCCGACCGGTTGCCGAAAAGCTTGCCAAAAAATTCGGACAAGTAGTTGTTGTCGTTGCCGGTATTCATGTGGAAAATGCTACAGCAGAAGATATAGATTTGCTTAAAGAAAATGTTGAAGATGTTACTTTAGCAATGATAACCAAGTTAGAAACCATTTTGAATTAACTTTCTTTTTAATAATCCTTTGTGTATAATTGACTTCGTGAAAGTTAACAATTGAGGTGAATAAAATGGCGTTATCCTGTGGCATTATTGGTTTGCCTATGGTTGGTAAAACAACTTTCTTTAATCTTTTAACAAATGCCCAAGTTGAGACCAGTCAGTTTTTTAGTGGTAAAACAAGTACTAATTTTCACTTAGTTAAAATTCCTGACGAAAGATTGGATTATTTGGCAAAAATGTATAAACCTCGTAAAGTAACTTATGCTAATTTGGAAGTAACAGATGTTCCAGGACTTGTAAGAGGGTCAAGTCAGGGCCAAGGAGCAGGAAATGATTTCTTAAATGCAATCCGTGAGACGGATGCATTAATTCATGTGGTTCGTGCTTTTGCTAACGATCAGGTGCTGCATGTTGACGGATCTATTGATATTTTGCGGGATCTGGAAACCATTAATCTGGAATTATTGTTTGCCGATTTGCAAATCATTGAAAAAAGAATTGAACGTATTACAACTGCTAAAAAGCGAACTAAAGAACATGAACTAGAGCTTTCTGCTATGTTAAAATGCAAAGAAGCTTTGGAAAACGATAAACATATTCACCAGGTCGAACTGACAGAAGAAGAACGAAAAGAGCTAAGGCATATCACCTTTTTAACAGAAAAGCCTATGATTATAGTTGTTAATGTTGATGAAAAACAGCTCAAGGATAATGATTTTCCCGGCAAGGAAGAGGTGCTAAAATATGCAGCCGAGCGGGATATACCCTGTCTTGAAATTTGTGCCAAGGTGGAAGCAGAGCTTCGTGAACTTAGCCCGGAAGATGCAGCCATATTTATGGAAGATTTAGGCATTACTGAACCAGGGATTAACCGTCTTGCCAAAATAGTATATAATAGGCTTGGTTTAATTTCTTTCCTTACAGCCGGTGAAGACGAAGTGAGAGCTTGGACTATAAGAAAAGGTTTAAACGCCAAGCAAGCAGCCGGCAAGATTCACTCTGATATTGGAAGAGGATTTATCAGAGCAGAAGTGGTCGCCTTTGACGACTTAAAAGAACTTGGCTCCATGAGCAAAGCAAGGGAAAAAGGTTTAGTTCGCCTGGAAGGTAAGGATTACATTGTCCAGGACGGTGACATAATAAACTTTAGATTTAACATTTAACAAAAAAGCACGCTTAGGCGTGTTTTTTTATCTCATCATATTTCTTGAAACGGATAGGAACTTATGTACCATTCTCCTTCCGAACAGGATTTTTTTAAAATCAAGGTCATTTCTGTTATATTGTAATTTGTTTCACCTTTTTTTCTCCAAACTATGCTTACTGGGATCTTGCACAATAAATTGCTTATTTCAATAGCTTTATGAATGGTGAATTTTTTAACATCCTCCCAGGACTGTAAATTTTTAAGCGCTTCGTCTAACTTGTCACTGTTGTCTGAGCCCAGAATGAGCTCTACCAAGTTCCAGTCATGTTGTTTGAGAGCAGTGAAGAAAATTGTTACTAATTTTTCAGGTGTGGCAGTATAGATTTCAGTAAAGATCTTACCACTGGCCTTAGCAATCATTAATTGATGGGCTAAATCTACTTTGTTACTTTTATGTACTTTACTATCTAAAAAATGAATACAAAAATGCCCAGGAAAGTTATTGCCTTTAATTGATCCGGCTCCATGGGGCATACCGTTCATAGAAGCAGCAATCCTTTTTCCGTCTACTGTAAGGATGATGGCTCTACGTTTCCAGGACCAGTTGCCCTTGTAAATTTTTTTCATTATCTCAGTATCTCCAGCTGTTACCGGTTGCACATCAGCGTGGTAGGTACCGGCTTTTCGCCTGACCTTAAAGCTTAATCCGGTTTCAAGATCCGTAACTATAGCGTCTTTGTTTTTACTAAAGAACAACTTTGCTTCTGACCAAGCCAGGGCTTCTCCATAAAATTCTCTTTCCAGGTCTGTAAAAATAGAATCTAATTTATTGGATAATTCTTTTGAAAGTATATAAAGCTTTTTTTCAGTTACTGAAAGTAAACTTGATCCAAAATAGCTTAATTTTTTACTTTCCTTCAATGAATTAATTGAAAGCAGACGATTGGACATACGGTAATCAGCAGGTAATGGTTTGCCCCTTAATGCGTCTGCTAATTGTTTTATCAGATCCTTATCAGTGAGTTCCTTCTTTTTGTTAAACCAAGATGTTTCCAATTCTACATGAGGTTGTGAATTATTAGATAATAAGAGTAGGTAGCCGAGTAAAAAGAAGCAGAAGATTATTATCGTTAACTTGATTATTTTCGTTTGCTTTTTCTTCATAGTTATCACTCCTGCCTAACAACGCTAATAATAAATACGTTCTAAGCGGGAATTTATTCTTAAATAGCCCACAAAGATAAGGGTGATGGAAGAAAAAGCTTTACAAAAGAAATCATAAGTAAATACCAAATAGAGTTGTTAGATATTACTATGGCTATTCCGTTGACAATTTGGTTGTAAGCCTGTATAATGACATCTTGCAGATAAAGATTTGGAATCATGAGATGATCGCGCGGGACTTAAGTCCTGTGAGGAAAGTCCTGGCTGGCGCAAGCTGAGAAGCGATTTACGCAAGGCGTGGAGCCTGCTTGCAGGGAAAGTGCTTGACGCAAGTCAAGGTAGGGCAACCTAACGGCAGGGAAAATAACTTTTACAGTTATGAGTACCTTTAAAGTGCTATAGTGACGATACTGCCTGGCGACAGGCAGGGTGAGACGACGTAAACCCCACTTTGCCAGAAACCCTCTGAGAGGGGAACTTTCCGAAGGGAATTCAACTGGAGGAAAGCGCAGTTTTATAACTGTGAGAAAGATGATCATCCTAGACAGAACCAGGCTTACCGTGATTCCAAAAAAAATTAATTCGGCGGTGTAGCTCAGTTGGTCAGAGCATACGGCTCATACCCGTAGTGTCGTTGGTTCAATTCCAACCACCGCTACCACATGACAGACCTTATGGTCTGTTTTTTTATTTTAAAGATTAGCCTTTGGAGTATGATTGTTGTGAGCGTTTGTGTGTTTTTTCTATTTAACAAATGTTATGAAAAAATTATATTGCTTTCTCTTAAAAGATCGTTCATAATTAAAATATAGACGTATATACAAGTATAGTCTAAGGTGGTATTGGTTTATGAATATAATTAACCATGATGCTCCAGTTCCTATTTACTATCAAATTAAGCAGGATTTACAAAATAAAATTATTAACGGAATATATAAACCAAACGACAGAATACCTTCAGAAGAAACATTAGCCAAGCAATATAGCATTTCTAGAATGACAGCACGTAACGCTGTTACTCAACTGGTTAACGAGGGGTTTTTATATCGTGTTCATGGGAAGGGTACTTTTGTCAGTAAGCCTAAAGTTGAAAAAAGTTTTGCCCAATTAACAGGATTTGTCGAAGATATGAGGGCAAAAGGATTTATCCCCGGCTCTAAAGTTATTTCTTTTACTGAGATTATACCAAATACTAGGCTTAAAAATTTATTAGAAATTGAGAGTAGAGAAAAAGTTTTTGAAATTGCCCGAATACGAATGGCTAACGCTGAGCCTATCGTTTATCAGAGAGCTTATATTCCCTGCAAGATTGCGCCTACCCTTATACAAGAAGATCTGGAAAATAACTCATTGTATGAAATTCTTGAGCAAAAATATGGTTTGATTCTTTTTAGAGCTAATCAGCGTATGGAAGCAGTATCCGCCACCAAAGAACAGGCAGATCTATTGGGATTGAAGAGGGGAAAACCCTTATTTCATATAGAGCGACTCTCATATTTAGAAGATAACACCCCTGTAGAATATGTAGAAATGTGGTATAGGGGAGATCGTTATTCCTTCGAAGTAGAGTTGTTTAAAAAATGGGATAAATAGTTAGCTGATTTTTGCTCATTACTGTAACAAGTCTAATATAAAATGTTTAAGGAGGAGAGGAAATGGACAAGACAAGAAGATTAGGCAACTTATTGAAATCGGATGGTAGAGCTTTGATTGTAGCAATGGACCATGGAACAAATGCTGGTGCTCCTAAGGGGTTGGTAAATCCTGCAGAGGCTATTCTCAAAGTTAAAGCAGGTGGCGCTGATGCTGTGATAGTTAACTACGGAATTGCCCGTAAATTTGCTAAAGAGCTAGTTGGTTTAGGCTTGATTCTGAGAGTGGATGTAGCCCCAACTATGCTAGGCAAGGGTCATGACAGCACTTTGATCTATGGGGTTAGAGAAGCTTTACAACTGGGAGCCGATGCAGTGATTGTCAATGGTGGACCGGGAGTTGGCGTGGAAGAAAAAACCTTGCCTAATATTGCCAAGATTGTCGCTGAATGTGAAGAGTGGGGCATGCCGGTAATCGGTGAAATGTCTCCTGGTGGTTTTGATAGTGACCCAGAGATTAGAACTTTGGAGAACATTAAACTAGGTGCTAGGATCGCTTGTGAATTAGGATGCGACATGATTAAAACCATTTTTAAGCCTGGTTTTAGGGATGTGGTAGAAGCCTGTCCTGTTCCGGTAGTCGTACTTGGTGGCGCTAAAACTAATGATGAGATTGCCTTCTTAGCTTCAATTAAAGAAGCTTTAGATGAGGGAGCTTCAGGCGTAGCAATCGGCAGAAATGTCTGGGGACATCCGGATCCTGAAAAAATGACGCAGGCTCTACATGCTTTGATACATTGTAACGCAACCTTAGAAGAAGCTACAAAAGTTTTGCAAAAATAGGAAGATGAAGATGAAGAGAGCAGTAATTGTTGCCCCCAAAACCATTGAGTTTCAGGAAGCGAGTGTACCTGATCCTAAACCGGGCGAAGTCTTGATTAAAGTTAGCGCTGTAGGAATATGTACTTTTGAGCAAAGATATTATAAAGGTGTTCAGAAAGCTTATCCATTTATAGGTGGTCATGAAATTTGCGGCGTAGTAGAAAAAGTCGGATCTAATGTCGCTCAAGATTTAAAAACTGGGGATAAAGTTGTTGTTGCCAGTCTAACAAGGTGTGGTGAGTGTTATTTTTGCCGGAGAGGTTTAGATCATTTATGTAGCAATGCTGACGAAAAGATAAAGCACGGGGCTATGTGGGGTCCTGGTGGGTTCAGCGAATATATGGTGGTCAGAGGTTATGAGGTCTATAAAATAGACGATGATTTAAACCCTGCGGAAGCTACAGTTGCTGAGCCTTTGGCTTGCGTAATTCGTAGTATCGAAAAGGGAAACATCCGCTTTGGCGATACAGTCGTAATAACAGGTGCCGGCATTATGGGTTTGCTTCATCTTAAACTAGCACAATTAAGGGGTGCCAGAGTAGTTGTTAGTGAACCGGATGCGGCAAGAAGAAAAAAAGCATTGGAAACAGGGGCAGATGTGGTAGTAGATCCCCAAAATGAAAACTTAAAAGAGATTGTTCTAACTTTAACTGGTGGAAGAGGAGCAAACGCTGTATTTTATACAGCCGGTGGTACTCCAGCTATTGAACAGGGAATTAGCCTGTTAATAAAAGGTGGGACTATTGTTTTATATGGATCGATTTATCCGGTTCAACCTCTTAATATAAATCCTAACGACGTGCATTATGATGAAATAGTGATTACAGGAGTCATTCGACATACCAAGGAAAGCTTTAGAGAGGCTGCAGCACTGCTTTCGCAGGGCTTAGTCAATGTGAAAGATTTAATTAGCGAGTGTGTTCCTATCGAACAGATTAATTATGCTTTTGAAAGAGCAATTTCTCCGGATACATATAGAGTTGTTGTTACATTTTAAATTAAAAAAGTTAGACCTCCTTATCTGTTGTACCCGAATTGGTGGGTACTTTTTTTTTATCAAGCTGGATTTGGCCTAAGTCGAATTTAAGACCAACAAAAGGGAATTATATAGATAAATAAATTTCGGGAGGTGAAAAGATGGTCTTTGTGCCAAAACGAGTTTTAATTGAGCAAGAGGCTTTGGATTATGCTCTAGGGGCAAAACTTTATGCCCATTTTCTAAAGCAAGATGTAGAATTGAAAATCATAAAATCTCACAATAGAGTTACTGCCATCCCCGGGAAAACGCCTCAAGAAAGTTATTTCGAAGCAAAGCAAACCTTAGTGGTAGGGGTACGGAAATCAGAAAAATTTCAAACATGTAAACCTTCAGCCCATTATCAACTTCCCTTAGCAACAAGCTGCCCGGGTAAGTGTGAGTATTGTTACCTGCAAACAAACCTTGGAAAAAAACCTTATGTCAGAATATATGTAAACCTAGATGAAATATTAGCTAAAGCACAGGAGTATATTGAAGCACGCAAACCCGAAATAACTGTCTTTGAAGGAGCAGCCACCTCTGACCCGCTTCCTGTTGAATATTTAACCGGAAATCTAGCCAAAGTCATCACATATTTCGGTCAACAGGAGTTTGGCAGATTCCGACTAGTAACTAAATTCACCGATGTAGATTCTTTGCTTAAGGTCGCTCATCAGGGCCATACTACTTTTCGTTTTTCGATTAACAGTCCCTATGTAATTAATACTTTTGAGCATAATACACCGTCGATGAAGGAGCGGATAATAGCTGCGGGGAAAATAGCCGGGGCTAATTACCCTTTAGGCTTTATTATTGGTCCAATAATCTTTTATGAAAAATGGCAGGAAGAATACGAAGTCATGTTAGAAGAATTGTCTAAAGTTTTACCTGACTCCCAAAGGAATCTTACTTTTGAGCTCATCACCCACCGTTTTACAAAACGGGCAAAAACCAATATTTTATCCTTATACCCAAAGACTAAACTGGATATGGACGAACAAAAGAGACAGCTTAAATACGGTCAGTTTGGTTATACCAAGTATGTTTATCCAAAGGACGTTTTAGGCGATTTTAAAGAATTTTTTACTAAACAAATAGAGGAAAAGTTCCCCGGAGCGAAAATTTCTTATTTTGTCTAATGCTGAAGGAATAAGTGTTAGGAGTAGCTAATTATCTAAATGAATATGACAATTCATTTAGAAGGGGTTTGCGTAATGATCCTGCTTATTTCTTTAGTAATTGGACTTGCTGTCGGTTACAGCAATATAATCAAGGATAATCTACGCCAATTGCTTATTAAGTTATTTAATTTTGTTTTTTTAGCAATGCTGACACTACTAGGATACAATTTGGCTATAAACAATGAGGTTACAGAAAATATAGGCAGCATAGGTTTTTTGTCCCTCTTATTTTCATTTTTTATATGTTTTTCCAGTGTAGTAATAACTGCCCTTTTAATTCGTTTAATTCAACCGATCCAAAGTATAAAAGAAGACAAGACTCTTAGAGCGAATGCTGAATTTAATCTGAAAGAAGCATTTATTCCGGTACTGGCGATTCTGCTGGGTTCGATAATTGGCTTAGTAAATCCCAGTTTAATAGTCGACCATGAAAGATGGATTTATTGGTTGATGCTCTTTATGATTTTCGAAATGGGAATAGAGATTGGAAAGACACGAGAAGGATTAAAGATTATTAAGCATATCGGGTGGTTTGGCCTTATAGTTCCTGCAGGAGCTTTAACCGGCAGCATTGTAGGCAGCTTAGTTTTTGGAATAGTAGCGGGAATTCCACCTTTAGTATCAGTGGCTATTGGATCCGGGTCGGGATTTTACACCGTGACGGCACCGGTGGTTGCCAATGCAGTCGGTGCTCAGTATGGGGCTTTAGCCTTATTAACGAATTTTTTACGCGAAACTTTGACGATAACTTTACTTCCAGTCCTTGCTGTACATTTTAAACATCCTGCTTTGATAACCATGGGAGGAGCTACAACTATGGATACGACACTTCCGGTTATTACACGTTCTCTTGGTCCGAAGGCAGCGATGATCGGTTTGGTACAGGGAATTGTTTTAAGTTTGCTTGTGCCGGTTTTATTACCTATAATTTTAGGTATGTGATTTGCAAAAAATAAAAACACCTTGATTTCGCCATATATTTCCAATTTATGGAAGGAGTTAATTCCCTTTTTCTCGAAATAATCTCTTATTATTTTAGAGAAAAGGGGCTATTTTTTTGATGCTAAAGTTTTTTAAATTTTTATTTGTATTGCTGCTTTTTTTGCTATTGCCTTGGGACAAAATTGAAGCAGAAGAAAATAGCATTTCAGTTGTTTATGAAGGTAAGCTTTATGAAATAAGTGGAGCCATATCTGAAGGGGTTACAACAGTTTTACTTGAAGATATGATGAAAATTATCAGTTATGGTACAAGCAGTTTCTGTTCTACTAAAGTATCTGAACGGGATATACCTCACCAAATAAGCATTAGAAAATTTGCTGAACACAATGATTTAAAAGTGGTTTGGGAAGGTAACACAAAAACGATTGTGTTAACAAAAAATGCAAACGCTAGCATGATTACTGAAAGTGATACTAAGCTTTTGACACAACTTTTAGCTCACGATTGGTTTAGATTTAAAGATAAAAAAGAACTATTAGACTATTTTAGTGAGATTTTAATATCAGAGTTAGCACGGGAAGTGGCTGAAAAGGTATGGAATTTTCTTAAAGAACCTACTGATTGGTATTGGACTTATGAATTGGATAAATTATGCCTGATTGATCAAGGAAACGATTTTAGGGTTATATTGGCAACAATAATGGAAATTCAAGACAAGGAGAGCAGGCAAGGGTATGGACTCTTTACTTTAGAACAACAGATTACTGGTGAATGGATAATAACCGGTATGCGTTTTATATGGCCTGAATAGTAATATGTGAAGGGAGAAAAGTCACGTTAGGTTTTCTCCCTTTTAATTTATAACAAATCATGCATCTTCAATTAATTTTTCGCGTAAATTTTCGACTTGAGGGTCATCTGGGTCTAAAGCTAAGGCCAACTTAAATCTTTCAATTGCCAAAGTTCCATGAGAGCTGGCATTAATCGTATAGTCGTCCGGAAGCCTAGGATCAGCCATAAGATCACCTCTAGACTAATAATTTCGTAAGAAAATTGAAAACTATAGTTAGTATGTGCTAAAAAATCGGGAAAAAGTTAGAATTAATTTCTATTTTTCCTTGATTTTCTTAGACATAATTGTATAATAGCCATTATGAAAAATTATGGAGGTGTTAAGAGTGAAGGGTGTTTGGTTTACAGAATTGCAGACCAAAGATTTAACGATAGGGTGTGCTGTAAAGAAGATTTTACATAGGGAAAAAACACCATTTCAGGAAATTGAGGTTTTTGACACTGACGTTTGGGGTAGGATGCTAGTTTTAGACAATGCAATCCAAACAACGATTAAAGATGAGTTTGTCTATCACGAAATGATTACCCATGTTCCTTTAAATACCCATCCTAATCCTCAAAGGGTTTTAGTTATTGGAGGAGGAGACGGGGGAGCCATAAGAGAAATTCTTAAGCATGAAACGGTTGAAAAGGCTACTCATGTAGAAATTGATAAAGGTGTTATCGAAGTTTCGAAAAAATACCTTCCAGAAATAGCTGTAGCTTTGTTGGAAGATAATCCCAGAGTGGAAGTTCTAGTTGAAGATGGTATTAAGCATGTTAAAGAAAAAGAAAACTATTATGATGTGATTATCGTTGATTCTACCGATCCGGTTGGGCCTGCCGAAGGATTATTTGCCAAAGACTTTTATGCAACTATTCATAAAGCTTTAAAGGATGACGGAATATTTGTTGCTCAGACAGAATCACCTTTCTATAATCAAGAATTGATTCGCAAAGTTTATAGGGATATTAGCAGTCTATATCCTATAACTAAGCTTTATACTGCATTTATTCCTACCTATCCTGGTGGTTTTTGGACATTTACCATGGGTAGTAAAGTTTATGATCCAGAAAAGATTGATATTGACAAAATCCGTACTTTTGAGACCAAGTATTACACACCTGAAATACACAAGGCTAGTTTTGTACTACCTAAATTTGTTCAGGATCTTTTAAAATAAAAATAGAAGGTGAGCATAGTGGCTTTAACAGAGAAAAACGCTATATTTCTAGGAAGCTCTGACAATTATGATATATGTAAACATGTGATTGTAGGAGCACCAATGGACTATACTGTAAGTTTTCGGCCGGGTACTCGAGGCGGCCCACAAGCTATTCGAATGGTTTCAGCCGGCTTGGAAGAATATAGTGTATATCAAGACAAGGACCTAACAGATTACAATTATTATGACCTCGGTGATATCATACTTCCTTTTGGCAATGTTCATGAAAGTCTTCGTCGCATTGAAGAAACAGCTGATGAAATACTTGAACATGGCAAGTTTCCACTCTTTCTAGGAGGGGAGCATCTGATTTCGTTGCCAGTGATCAAAGCCATGGCCAAGAAGTATCCTGATCTGGCAATATTGCATTTTGATGCTCATGCTGATTTAAGACAGGAATTTGTAGGAGAGCAAAATTCCCATGCAACAGTCATGCGCTATGCCAGTGAATTATTAGGTGATAAAAGGCTCTACCAGTTTGGAATTCGTTCAGGCGTTAAAGATGAAATGGAGTATGCTAAGATTCACACTAACCTGTATCTTGATCAAGTGCTTGAGCCATTAGCTCAAGTCATTGCTGAATGGGATGACAGGCCGGTTTATATATCAATAGACATTGATGTGGTAGATCCGGCCTTTGCGCCTGGTACTGGCACTCCTGAACCTGGTGGATGCACTTCTAAAGAGCTTATAAAAGCCCTATTAATGATGAGTAAGCTTCCTGTGGTAGGTATGGATATTGTAGAAGTATTGCCAATGGTGGATCAGTCCCAAAGGACTGCGATACTTGCTGCTAAGTTAGTCCGCGAGGCTATTCTGGCTTTTTAAAATGGCAAAAACAGGTTTGACTTAAGCTTAGTATGCTGTTATAATATGAACTGTTCGTAACAGCTGTCGCTTAAGGCGAGAGAAAAAGCTGTTGACAGGAAATCCGGAACATGATAAAATAAATCCTGTTCCGGTTGAATCGGGCGATTAGCTCAGCTGGGAGAGCGCTTGCCTTACAAGCAAGATGTCGGCAGTTCGATCCTGTCATCGCCCACCA
>ENA-OWPA01000362-OWPA01000362.1-bioreactor-metagenome-genome-assembly--contig:-NODE-362-length-67762-cov-19.146960_pt1 | contig 67762 bp, 64 predicted proteins | sample MGYA00238139_ERZ651803 | MGnify/ENA primary metagenome ERZ651803 (study PRJEB26909, sample SAMN07631231) | bioreactor metagenome | isolation source: Switchgrass digestor | place: USA: Dartmouth...
GTGAGTTGATTACGCTGTTGCCGTCCAATAACGAAGAAGACGGACGTATATCGGAGTGCAATGATGACTTGAATCGTCTCGTTCCGAATTTTGCTTCGGAACTGGAAGATACAAGAAGCGCTGTCATTGATATCTCTGATAATAATTATTTCTTTGAAGTTAAAGCGAACTATGCCAAAGAAATGGTAACCGGTTTTATCCGCCTAAACGGAGTAACCGTCGGAGCGATTGCCAATCGCACCAAGATTCTTGATGAAAACGGAAAAGCGGTAAATAAGTTTGACGCTGTCCTTACGACAGACGGATGCAAAAAAGCCGCAAGTTTCGTACGTTTCTGTGATGCATTCAATATTCCTATACTGACACTTACCAATGTTAACGGTTATAAAGCCGATGTCAATGAAGAAAAGACTATTGCGAAAGCTTCTGCTGAACTTACCTATGCCTTTGCAGAAGCGAATGTACCGAAAATAAACGTTGTTATAGGCAAGGCTTACGGCAGTGCCTACATCTCCATGAATTCCAAACATATCGGAGCAGATTTTGAATTTGCACTTCCTACTGCCGAGATAGGTATGATGGATGCCGAAATGGCTGCCAGAATCATGTATGACGGTTCTTCAACGGAAACCATAAAAGAAAAAGCGGCAGAATATGCTTCACTTCAGAATGCCGCCCTTTCGGCAGCCAAACGGGGATATGTAGACAACATAATTGAGCCGGAAACGGTAAGAAAGCATGTGATATACGCTTTGGAAATGCTGTATTCCAAGTATGAGGACAGGCCTTTAAAGAAACACGGATCATTTTAAACTAATCCATATTCCAAAGTCATTTAAAGAAAGGTAGATAATAATGGCCATACTTAATTACGGAATTACAAATTCAGCAGTCCTTCTGACACAGGCACCGTTATCGGAACGTTTAAAAACTGCGGGACTGAATACCGTCCTGGGATTGGGAATAGTTTTTGCCGTACTGATTTTAATCATAATAATTATCAGTTTGTTAAAATATGTAGCCGTGTTTTTTAATGGTTTAAATAAATCAAATAACGGCCAGACTGATAATGTTGCTTCTGAACCTGAAATAAACACGGCCACGGATCATATGGTCAATGAAGAAGCCGATTTAGCGGACGATAATGAACTGGTGGCTGTAATAGCGGCCGCAATAAGTGCATTTCGCTCCGAAACCAATCAGGATGATATCACAGGCGGTTTTGTAGTCCGTTCCATACGGAAAATAAACAACAGAAGGATGTAACGGTAATAATCTGAACGGAATTCTATCAGAACATTCAGAACACAAGGAGGATTTATATCATGAAATATTATACAATTACAGTTAACGGAAATACCTACGAAGTTGCAGTCGAAGAGAAAACCGGAGTAACTTCTGCAGCACCGGTTCAAGTTTCAGCACCCACTCCTGCTAACGCCGCACCGGCACCCCAAGCTCCGGTACAAAAGGCGGCTCCCGCACCTAAGGCTGCTGCCGGCGCTGAAGGAAACATCAAGGTAAGTGCGCCTATGCCGGGAAAGATTTTATCCATAAAAGCACAAATAGGTCAGACTGTCAAAAGAGGCGATGTAATCCTTATTCTCGAAGCAATGAAGATGGAAAATGAAATTGTTGCTCCACAGGACGGTACTGTGGCAAGCATTAATGTAAATGCCGGACAATCTGTGGAAGCGGGCGATTTGCTGGCCACATTAAAATAAAAACGGATTTGAAACAATCCTTTAAAACAGAAAGGATGACTCCTATATGGACTATTTAATAAAGACTCTGAAAGATTTAATAGATGCTTCGGGTTTTACAACCATAACATATAAAAATCTTATCATGATTGCTGTCGCCTGTGTTTTACTGTATCTTGCAATTAAACACGATTATGAACCCTTACTGCTTATTCCGATTGCTTTCGGAATACTGCTTGTTAATCTGTTTCCGGGAATTATGGCACAGCCTACTGTCAATGAAAAAGGGGAATATGTGGCAGGCGGATTGCTGCGTTATTTCTATATAGGCGATGAATACGGCATCTTTCCTGCCCTGATATTCTTAGGAGTAGGAGCGCTTACGGATTTCGGGCCTCTGATTGCCAATCCTTCCAGTTTCTTAATGGGAGCTGCGGCACAGCTCGGTATTTATGTGGCTTACTTTATTGCCATATTGCTCGGTTTCACCGACGGTCAGGCAGCCGCCATCTCCATAATCGGCGGAGCCGACGGCCCTACTTCCATATTCCTGGCAACAAGGCTGGCACCGGAAATGCTCGGACCGATTGCCGTTGCTGCTTATTCATATATGGCCCTGGTTCCGATTATACAGCCTCCGGTAATGAAACTTCTTACCACGGAAAAGGAACGCAAAATCAGGATGGAGCAGTTAAGACCGGTATCAAAACTGGAGAAAATCCTTTTCCCTATTGTAGTTACAATTGTAGTTGTATTGTTGTTACCTGATGTGGCACCCCTGGTAGGTATGCTTATGTTGGGTAATCTGTTCCGCGAAAGCGGTGTGGTACGCCAATTGACGGAGGTATCATCCAACGCATTGATGTATATTATTGTAATCCTTTTGGGAACTTCTGTAGGCGCCACCACCAGTGCGGAAACATTCCTGAACCTTAATACTCTTAAAATAGTTGCCCTGGGTCTGATTGCCTTTATATTCGGTACAGCCGGCGGTGTTCTTTTAGGAAAGCTTATGTGCAAGATTACAAAAGGCAAGATTAATCCTTTGATAGGTTCCGCAGGAGTTTCTGCAGTTCCAATGGCAGCAAGAGTTTCCCAGAAGGTTGGGGCTGAAGCAGATCCTTCCAATTACCTGCTTATGCATGCCATGGGTCCTAATGTAGCCGGTGTTATAGGCACTGCCGTAGCTGCCGGTGTATTTCTGTCAGTTTTAGGTTAAAAGATTAGAGAGTCCCAGGCGCGACTCATATTGAACAGGAGGTATATAAATGGCTGAACAAGCAAAAAGACCGGTAAAAATAACAGAAACCATCCTTCGGGACGCTCATCAGTCTTTGATAGCTACAAGAATGTCCACCGAAGAGATGTTGCCGATAATTGATAAAATGGATAAAGTGGGTTATCACGCCGTAGAATGCTGGGGCGGAGCCACTTTTGACGCATCATTACGTTTCCTTAAGGAAGACCCTTGGGAAAGATTAAGAAAATTAAGGGCCGGATTTAAAAAGACAAAGCTGCAGATGCTGCTGCGCGGACAAAACATACTGGGATACCGTCATTATGCGGATGACGTTGTAGAGTATTTCGTACAAAAATCCATTGCCAACGGTATTGATATCATCCGTATATTTGACGCATTAAACGACCTTAGGAATCTTGAATGTGCCGTAAAGGCAACTCTCAAGGAAAACGGTCATGCCCAGGTCGCCATCTGTTATACTCTGGGAGATGCATATACCATAGATTACTATGTCAAACTGGCAAAAGAAATAGAATCCATGGGCGCAAATTCCATATGTATAAAAGATATGGCGGGACTTCTGGTGCCTTATAAAGCAACTGAGCTGATAACAGCCCTTAAGAAGGCCGTAAAAATCCCTATTGACCTTCATACCCATTACACCAGCGGCGTGGCTTCCATGACTTATCTGAAAGCCGTTGAGGCAGGCTGCGATATCATTGATACCGCCATGTCCCCGTTCGCATTGGGAACAAGCCAACCTGCCACCGAAGTTATGGTTGAGACCTTCAGGGGAACACCTTATGATACAGGCCTTGATCAAAAACTTCTGGCTGAAATAGCCGATTATTTCCGTCCGATGAGGGATCATGCCCTTGAGACCGGATTGCTTAATCCGAAAGTTATGGGCGTAAATATAAAGACATTGTTATATCAGGTACCGGGCGGTATGCTTTCCAACCTGTTGTCACAGCTTAAGGAACAGAAAGCGGAAGACAGGTATTATGAGGTGTTGGAAGAAGTTCCGAAAGTACGTAAAGACTTCGGTGAACCTCCGTTGGTTACTCCTTCCAGCCAGATAGTAGGTACCCAGGCCGTATTGAACGTATTGACCGGTGAACGTTATAAGATGGTGACAAAAGAATCGAAAGCCCTTCTTTCCGGTGAATACGGAAAGACAGTTAAGCCTTTCAATCCTGAGGTACAGAAGAAAGTTATCGGTAATAATAAACCTATTACCTGCAGACCTGCCGATATGCTTAAACCTGAGCTTAAGAAAATAGAAGAGGAAATTAAAGACTGGAAAGAGCAGGACGAAGACGTACTGACTTACGCTTTGTTCCCTCAGGTAGCCATGGAATTTTTCAAATACCGTAAAGCTCAAAAAACCGGTATCGACATAACCGAAGGCGATAAAGAAAACAAGGCTTATCCGGTATAAAGACGGAAATTTTCATGATCAGTTTTGAATATTACAATCATAAAAAGCCGTGCTTTAGGGGTTTTAAACCCTTGATACACGGCTTTTTTATATAAATATGTTAATCCGGTCCGTAAACGCCATATTTTTATAAGATAAAATTAAAGCCGGTAATTTGCAGCCATAACGGTGATTTTCTGTTCTGATATATGGATATATATGTTAAAGCAAAACTTATACTGGAAAATGAACTGTTGACTATATAAAATATAAATCATATTATATCTATGGAGCAAATATAAATACTGTTGCATATTAATAAAATATTTATTATATCGGTTATAAAATCAGTATAATTTTATACCGGAGGGGGTTATCATGGCTGAGAAACGCAGGAAAGATATAAAACTGATATCAGCGATACTATGTATACTGCTTATATTTCTTTTTACGGGATGTAAGAACAAAAAAACCGAAGAATTGAATAATAGGCAGGTTTCTCCGACACCTGCCGCAGAGCAGAATTCGGAAACAATGGCAGATAAAACCGAAAGCACACTCCAGAAAGACGATTTGGAAAGCCGCCATACGGACAATAATAATGATATATCTGATTTTACAGGCGAACCTCAACTGGAAGATTTTACTGTAATGGACGATCATATAATAGATTACAAATTTGAAATTTCATATGAGGAAAATGCGGATGACTATGAAATTACGTATACCATTCACGGCGAATATGATTTGAACGGTGACGGAAACAGCGAAAGTATAGATGCCTTATTAAAAGCTTACGGTGAAGACGGATCATACCTGAAGGTTGACGGTATTGAAGTCCCCTTATATCTCAGCAACCCCGCCGGTGAAATATATATTATCGATATAGACGGTAAAGACAAGTATAAAGAAATTGCCGTATATGATTTGGGGCCGAGCGCCGATCCGGTATTTGATTTTTACCGGTATGACGGGAGTGAGCTTGCCTATTTATTTTCAATAGACAGAGGCGCCTTGATGGACGGACAGGGCAAATTCATCTCATCCTTTCATATAACCATCCGTTTTAACCCGAAATTTTATTCGGCCTGGGGTGAATACAAGGACGGTAAATATACCATAACAAATAAAGATATAAGCCAATATATCGGAAAAACCTTTGAATTTGACGGTATGGCATATTTCGTGCCGATGGATGAGAAACCTGAAAACTACTTCGAACATGTCATATGGGATTATGAAGCTCAGAAAGATTTTGAAACCACAAAAATCAAACTTCTGGATATCCATATTGATAAGGATGATCCTATTCTGAACTGGTTTTTTGTAGAAATGCCCGACGGTGAAAAAGGTCTGCTTTATTTTTGGATAGGTGATTAATACCTGTAAAATTATTTGCTTGACAATACCATGATAATCATGTATACTACCACCTGTAAAGAAAAAACCTTTACAGGTGGTGTTTTTAATGCGGGATACAATATCAGGGGACTCGAAACTGGATGAACTGATATATTTATCTATGTTATATGATTTTTACGGTGATTTGCTGTCGGAGCAGAAAAAGAAAGTTTTTGAAGATTATGTACTGAATGATTTATCCTTGAGCGAAATTGCCGAGCAGCTCAATATAAGCCGTCAGGGAGTCCATGATATTGTAAAACGCTGCACACAGGAATTGAAAGATTACGAAGAAAAATTATCTTTATTGAAAAAATTCACCAATATAAAGCAAATGCTGAACAGTATCAAAAATGTATGCGATATAATAACGGAAACCGAAGATTTGAACAGACTTAAGGATATCGAAATGTTGGCAGATGATATTTTAAAGGAGCTATAATATGGCGTTTGATAATTTATCCGAAAAGCTTCAGAATATATTTAAAAATTTAAGGGGAAAAGGCAGACTTACGGAAGCGGACGTTAAGACGGCGTTAAAAGAAGTAAAAATGGCACTGCTTGAAGCTGACGTCAATTTTAAAGTCGTTAAAAATTTTGTCGCAACCGTCCAGGAAAGAGCCATAGGGCAGGATGTCCTTAACAGCCTTACCCCCGGACAGACGGTAATTAAGATAGTAAACGATGAAATGATAAATCTTCTGGGCGGCAGTGCCGCCGAATTGCAGCTCCGGCCTGCCGGTGAAATAACCGTCATCATGATGTGCGGCCTGCAGGGTGCCGGTAAAACCACCACCGCTGCCAAACTGGCGGGAAAGCTTAAATCCATGGGAAGGAAACCTTTACTTGCGGCCTGCGATATTTACAGGCCTGCCGCCATCGAACAGCTTATCATAAACGGAGAAAAACAGGGTGTTAGCGTTTTTTCCATGGGAGACAAGCATAAACCCCTGAATATAGCCAAGGCAGCTTTGGAACATGCGTCAAAAAACGGTTTTAATGTGGTTATTCTGGATACCGCAGGAAGGCTTCATATTGATGAAGACATGATGGAAGAACTGCAGGAAATCAAATCCAATATAACCGTACATCAAACGATTCTCGTCGTAGATGCCATGACCGGACAGGATGCGGTAAACGTTGCCCAGTCTTTCAACGACAAACTGGGAATCGACGGAGTCATACTTACCAAACTGGACGGTGACACCAGAGGCGGTGCCGCTTTATCCATCCGCGCCGTTACCGGTAAGCCTATCTTATACGCCGGTATGGGCGAGAAGCTTTCGGATTTGGAACCTTTTTATCCGGACCGAATGGCATCCAGAATCCTTGGTATGGGTGATATACTTACCCTCATAGACAAAGCCCAGGCACAGTTCGATGAAGAAAAAGCCCGCGAGATGGAAAGAAAAATCAAGAAAGCCGAGTTTAATTTCAATGATTTTCTTGATCAGATGCAACAGATAAAGAAAATGGGCGGGATACAGGATATTTTAAGTATGCTTCCCGGCATGGGCAAACAGTTAAAAGACGTGGAAATCGACGAGAAAGCATTGGCAAGAACAGAAGCCATAATTTATTCCATGACCAAGGAAGAAAGAGCCAATCCGGATATTTTAAACCTTTCCCGCAAAAAGAGAATAGCGGCCGGAGCCGGAGTGGACATATCGGAAGTAAACGCCCTGGTTAAGCAGTTTGATCAGATGAAAAAGATGATGAAGCAGATGACGGGCATGTTGGGCAAAGGCGGCAAACGGGGCAGATTTAAATTGCCCTTCGGCCTGTAAAAAAAGCTTGCAGTGTTATTTGATGGTAATACATCAAATAATTTAATTAATAATTTTGATGTATTAAACACCTTATAACATTTCATATAAACACTTATCAAGGAGGTGAAGACATGGTAAAAATCAGATTAAAAAGAATGGGACAAAAGAAAGTTCCTTTCTATAGAATAGTTGTAGCAGATTCCAAGTCTCCCAGAGACGGAAGGTTTATTGATGAAATCGGCTATTATGATCCTACACAGAATCCCAGCATCTTCAAAGTAAATGAAGAAGCTGCCAAGAAATGGCTTGAAAACGGTGCTAAGCCGACCGACACTGTAGCTAAGATATTCAAGCATGCCGGTATTCTTTAATTCAAAACCGGCTTTGCTGTGCTTATGATTCAACCGGCAAATTTCTTATTTTGCCAGAGTTTCTGGCTGCGGACGGCAGCATGGAGGTTGAATATGAAAGAATTAGTTGAAGTAATTGCCAAATCACTCGTAGATCATCCCGATGAGGTTGTGGTTACGGAAAAGGAAACCGATAAATCAATTTTAGTTGAATTGAAGGTGGCTTCTGAAGATATGGGTAAAGTAATCGGCAAACAAGGCCGTATTGCCAAATCCATACGTACCGTAGTAAAAGCAGCCGCAGCTAAGAGTGATAAAAAAGTGGTAGTTGAAATTGTACAGTAATATCTTTGGGATGTAGGCTGTTGTATCAGAGCAACAGCCTTTATTTTAATAGAATTATTCGCTTTGACAGGTTATATAATTGTGCAGTTTTCCTTAAGTTCATGATATTAACCAATGATGATAGTGGTGCCGGCATGCTGGAAGATAATGTGTTTGAGGACAGTTCCTTAATTGAATTGTTAAAGAAATATAACTTTGGAGAATTAAGAAAATTTTTTGAACTTGCTGAATTGAAAGCTTTATATTATAAAGATGAACTTGTAGGTTTCAGATTTTATATGCAGGCATTTGGGATTACCTATAGAGCCGATATAAGAGCAAAAGATTTGGCCGGGATAGATGGTTTTGGAATAGAATATTTTACATTAAAATCGGGTAACAATTGTCTGCACATAGATAAGATCGATACGATCAATAATAAGATTACGGGAATCGAAGATATAATGTCAGGTAATTTAATATCCTGGATGATGATGGAATTTGACATGCGTGAACAGATTGTAAATTATCTGCATCATGAACAGCTTTTTGCCAGATATATAAAACTAGTGGAAAAAAATAAACATTATATGCAGTTAAATCCAAACCAGAAATTCAGCAAATTTGCAAACAGAATTTCCGATTTGAAGAAAGAAGATATTCAAATGCTGAACGCAGGATATCCATATATTATAATTAAACACAATAATTCCATATATCTTGAGGACAAGTCTTTGGGATATTTTGATGACTATGAAGGAATGTTAATACCACTGGAGGAATATGCCGAAGGCAAAGACAGAATTAAAGTTTTCATAAAAGGAGTTCCTTATAAGAGTAAAGTAAATGTTTCTGATTCCCGGACACTGGCGCAAATAAGTTTATCACTGTTTAAAACTGAGGGCTATATAGATTTAAATAAAAATACACCTGAACTGTTAAACATGTCTGCCGCAAGAGGTGTTTCCGAGAGTTGTTTGGCTTAAATAAATTGTCAAATTAATGCTAAAAAGGAAGAATGTTATGGAGAATTATCTGAGAGTAGGTGTCATTACAACCACCCATGGAATTAAAGGTGAAGTAAAAGTTTATCCGACCACCGACGATATTACCAGATTTGAAAATTTAAAAGAGATTTATCTTGATACTGGAAGGAATTACCTGCCTTTGGAAATTGAAGAGGTTAAATATTTCAAGAACATGGTAATACTGAAATTTAAAGGGTATGATGATATTAATGATATTGAAAAATACAGGGGTAAAGATCTTCTGGTACCCAGGGAGCAGGCTATAAAGTTGGAAGAAGGCGAATACTTTATCTGCGATATTATCGGCTCCGAAGTAATTACCGATGACGGAAAGAAACTTGGAATTTTAACCGAAGTTATTACCACCGCTGCCAATGATGTTTATGTGGTGAAAAATGAAGAAAACAATAAAGAGATTTTGATTCCTTCCATAAAACAATGCATTCTTGACGTGGATATTATAAATAAAAAGATAAAAGTTCATCTTTTGGACGGTTTATTGTAATTAGAATAGCAGGCAAACCTATGAAAGGTACGATTGAGACATGAATTTTCACGTTCTTACATTATTCCCCGAAATGATCGAATCAGCCATAAATGTCAGTATAACCGGCAGAGCCATAGAAAAAGGGCTGATATCGGTAAATACGGTCAATATCAGGGATTTTGCCAACAATAAGCATAACCGTGTCGATGACTACCCTTACGGCGGCGGAGCGGGTATGGTCATACAGGCGGAACCGGTATATAAAGCCTACGAATATTTGGTAAACCGGATTAAATTGTCAAAAAGTGATAAGGAAAATTTTAAGAAACCCAGGTTAATCTATTTAACGCCGCAGGGCAGGATTTTTAATCAGAAGACGGCGGCGGAGCTTGCCCGTGAAGAAGACCTAATACTGCTATGCGGCCATTATGAGGGCATCGACGAGAGGGTACTTGAGATGATAGTTACAGACAATATTTCCATCGGGGATTATGTACTTACCGGAGGAGAATTGCCGGCTCTGGTGCTTATCGACGCCATTTCCCGGCTGGTTCCAGGTGTACTGAATAACGATCTTTCCGCCGAATTTGAAACATTTAAGGACAATCTTCTGGAATATCCCCAATATACCCGGCCGGAAGTATTTATGGGACGTAAGGTCCCGGATGTATTGCTTTCCGGGCATCATGCCAAAATTGAAGCTTACAGAAGAAAGCAGTCGATTTTACGTACTTATGAAAGGCGTCCGGATTTGCTTGATAAAGCCAATCTGACGGAAGAAGAACGGGAATTCTTAACCAGGTTAATTTTTGAGAAAAATTATGACAAATTTGAATAACATAAAAAATGATACTGATAAAAAATACTTGCTTTATAATAATTTATATGATAAAGTAAAGTATTGTGAGACGGATGGTCCTCTGTTACGTTATGTAATAAGAACATCTAATAGAATAGGAGGTCACAAAATGAACGATATTATCAGAGAAATTGAGGCAGAACAGTTAAAAAAAGATGTTACCGATTTTAATGTCGGTGATACGGTTCGTGTTTATGCGAAAGTTAAGGAAGGTAACCGTGAAAGATTACAGGTTTTTGAAGGCACCGTAATCAAGAGACAGCACGGTGGCGCAAGAGAGACATTTACCGTAAGAAAAATTTCAAGCGGTATCGGCGTTGAAAGAACCTGGCCCCTTCACAGTCCTAATATTGACAGGATTGAAGTTGTCAGACGCGGTAAAGTAAGAAGAGCTAAACTGTTCTATCTGCGTGACAGAGTCGGTAAACAGTCTAAAGTCAAAGAGATATTGAAGTAAAAGCAAAAAAAGGGACATACCTTGTGTATAGTCTCTTTTTTATTCCATAGAAATCCGTTGTATTTCTATAGAACTGAAATGCTTTACAAAGATGTTTAAATAAGCAATAAGAATTTTGTTTGCAAGACGGCGATTCGGCTCAGAGTTTCGATTATAGTTTTCCTTGTGGATATCCTTTCGAATTTCATATAAAATAATAATAAACGGGAATTGTAACCGTTCCGGTTTCAATATATAATATACACAATAAGCAGATTAATCCGGATTTTATTTGAATGATAACAGCCGGGTTGTAAGGACATTTTAAAATTATGGCGGAAGGGGGAGTAAGGTTGGATTTTGATTTTGAAGAGGAGAGCAAAAAACCTGTTGTCATAAAAGTACTGATGGAAATATTGATATGGGCCGCGGAAATTGCGGCGGTAATATTTCTGGCATATTTTATAATTTATTATTGCGTTGAGAAAACCACCGTAATAGGGAATTCCATGGAAAACACCCTTTCCGCCAACGATGAGATTATAATCAATAAATTTATATATCATGTTTCGGATCCTAAACGATTTGACGTAATTGTATTCAAGCAAAGCGGAAAAGAACACAGCTTCTACAATATTAAGCGCATTATAGGACTTCCGGGAGAAACTGTTCAGATAAAGGACGGAGCCGTATATATTAACGGGGAAAAGCTGGAAGAGACAGTAAATGTTGAAGAAATGGTTAATTACGGACTGGCTGCCGAAGAAATTGTTCTGGAAGAAAATGAATATTTTGTTCTGGGAGATAACAGAAATAACAGTGAGGACAGCAGATTCGCCAGTATAGGTAATATAACCAGGGATGAGATTATCGGAAAAGCATCTCTCAGATTGTCACCCTTCAACTTCATCAGTAAACTTAACTTAAAAGACCAATAAAACAAAGGCGAGGTAATGCGATGAACGTACAATGGTATCCCGGTCATATGGCCAAAGCTAAACGTATGATGCAGGAAAACATGAAATTAATTGATGTGATCATAGAACTGGTGGATGCCAGGGCACCTTTGTCCAGTAAAAACCCCGATATCGACTCTATAGCCGGTAACAAGTCGAGGGTGTTGCTGCTTAATAAATACGACATGGCAGACCCAAAGTATAATGAGAGCTGGAAAAGATTTTTTGAAGATAAAGGATATCATACGGCCCTGATAAATTCGAAAAACGGTCAGGGAATGGAACAGATTAAAGATCTGGTGTATAAGGCCTGTGAAGCCAAAATAGAAAGGGACAAAAAGCGCGGCATTATTAACAGGCCCGTTCGGGCTATGGTCGTAGGAATTCCCAATGTGGGCAAATCAACATTTATTAACGGTTTCGTCGGAAAAGCAACCGCGAAAACCGGCAATAAGCCCGGAGTAACAAAAGGCAAGCAATGGATAAGGCTGAGTTCTAAAATAGAATTACTTGATACCCCGGGTATACTTTGGCCCAAGTTTGAAGACCCGGCTGCCGGCATGAGGCTTGCCTTTATAGGTTCAATAAGTGACGACATAATCCAGATAACGGAACTGGCTGCGGAGCTTATACTGTTTCTCGTTAAATTTTATCCTTCCGCCTTGAAAGACCGTTATGGCATTCAGGTACCGGATGAGTTGAAAACAATCGGTGACTGTGTTAACATCCTGGAGCAGATAGCCATAAAGAGGGGTTGTCTTATGAAAGGCGGAGCACCGGATTTGGACAGGGCGGCACTGATTTTGACGGATGATTTCAGAAATGCACGCCTTGGGAAAATCACTCTGGAATTTCCCGAATAAGCAGGATATGTTTACGGATTAAGAGAATAGAATAATACAACGTCATTAAGATTTTAAATCACCCACAAAGGAAGTGGAAACGTTTGAATTATGCAAACAACGAAACCGGGCAGGCAACGATAGCCCAGGTAAAGCTTGAGTTCATGAAGGCAGATATGGCGGATATTCCCGCTTTACTGGAAAAATACAGGTCTGACGAAAGAACCGGTGTAATCAACCTTTGCCGGATGTATCGCTCAAAATTTGAAGAATATCAGGATGAGGTCAAACGGATCGATTCCATGAAATATTATGAACGATTGTATAAGGATTATAATTATATTTGCGGAATAGATGAAGCGGGGCGGGGGCCTTTTGCCGGACCGGTAATCGCCGCTGCCGTTATTTTACCCAGGGATTGCGATATCCTGTATATAAACGATTCCAAGCAGTTGACTGCAAAAAAACGGGAAGAGCTGTATGACGAAATTCTTAAAAATGCCGTATCCTACGGAATAGGCAGTGTTCCCCCGGACGAAATCGACGAAATAAATATTCTTCAGGCAACTTACGAAGCCATGCGGAAGGCAATAGGCAATATGAAGATCAAACCGGATCTTTTGCTCATAGATGCGGTTACCATACCCGGCATAACAATACCACAGGTGCCAATCGTTAAGGGCGATTCAAAGAGCATATCCATCGCTGCGGCCAGTATCCTTGCAAAGGTTACAAGGGACAGACTGATGATTGCCTACGATAAGGTATTTCCGGGATACGGATTTGTCCAAAACAAAGGTTACGGTTCAAAACAGCATATTGAGGCCCTGAAGCGTCTGGGGCCGACTCCGATACACCGTAAAAGCTTCATACACGATTACATATAATACATCCAAAAATATTACGGCTGATTTATTAAATGCATAAACAATTGATATCATTAACCTGTAAATGGAATAAGTAAGATTTGGCCATATATTTATGGGGGAAGCCATGGAGCAAAACAATAAAAACAGGAATATTGAAGATACTATTATAAATAAAAGCAAAACCGCGGTTGCTTTATCATATGACCCGGAAGAACCGGCGCCTAAAATTGTCGCTGCCGGTAAAGGATATCTGGCGGATAAAATCATAAACAAGGCAATCGAATCCAATGTCCCGCTTCATAAAGACGAGGTTCTGGCCGAAACCCTTTCCCGTTTGGAATTGGGTTCCTATATACCGCCGGAACTTTATGAGGTCGTGGCGGAAATCCTTGTTTTCGTAGATCGGATGGATCAGCTGAAAAGCGAGATGAATTTGTAACATTAAATGCAGGTATATACTTATACAATATCGGAAGACAATGCCTCAGGGGGTATTTTTGTGAATAAAAGAGCGGTCGGAACGGAATACGAACGAAAAGCTGCCGACTATCTGGAGAAACAGGGGTATGAGATCCTGCATAAAAATTTTCGCTGCAGGTACGGCGAAATAGACTTAATCGGCAAGTCGGACGGATATTTATGTTTTATCGAAGTAAAATACCGTTCCGGAAGTCATCACGGCTTCCCGTCTGAAGCGGTTGATAACAGGAAAAGAAAAAGGATTGTCCGTTCCGCCTTAACATATATGTATTTCAATAAACTGCCCGAAGATACTCCCTGCCGCTTCGATATAGTAGAGATTTTGGATAACGAGTTCTCGGTTATAAAAAATGCCTTTGAAGGCATCTGGTAAACGGAGGTTAATTAATGATTTTTAAAGACAGCGATAAAGCGAGGCTTAACCGAAAAGGTAAGGCTCCTTTTATAGAATTTCCGGTACTTTGCGAGATACCATTCATAATTCACGGATTTTCCACAAGACTGGGCGGTGTAAGCACCGGAATGTTCTCTTCGATGAATTTGGGTTCAGGGGCACCTCCATATCAGGACGATCCCGACAAGATAAGGGAGAATTTTATCATCATATCCGAAAGTCTGGGTGTCGATCCCGAGTCTTTGGTGTTATCCGACCAGGTTCATAAAACAGATATACGAATCGTGGACGAAAATGATCGGGGAAAGGGATTTTCCCGCCCAAGGGATTATGAAGAAATAGACGGATTGATTACGAATACCCCCGGAGTAACTCTTGTAACAAAATATGCCGATTGTGTTCCCTTGTTTTTTGTCGATCCCGTAAAAAAGGCCATAGGCCTTTCCCATTCGGGCCGTAAAGGAACGGTCGGCCGTATTGGGGAGAAAACGGTAAATGAGATGAAGAAAGCTTTCGGAAGTAACCCTGAGGATATAATAGCCGTTATAGGCCCCTCCATATGTATGGATTGCTACGAAGTGGGAGAGGATGTGGCTGACGAATTCCGCAATGAATTTTCCATAAAAGATGAAGATAACGGAATTCTTCAAAGAAACTCAAGAGGCCGATATCAGTTAAATCTTTGGGAGGCAAACCGTATTGTTTTGTCGGAAGCAGGGCTTTTACCGGAAAATATTCATATATCGGAAGTTTGCACCTGCTGCAATGACGATCTCTTATTTTCCCACAGGAAAAGCGGCGGCAAAAGAGGGAGCCTTGCGGCTTTTCTGGCAATAAAAAAGCAATTCAATTAATATTTTAAGAAATTTGGTGTATCATATGAAACATAAAGCGCACATTATTAAAGAAGTTGAAAAAGGAAGCATAGCCGAGGAACTGGGGCTTGAACCCGGAGATGAACTTGTATCGATTAACGGTACCGAGATTATAGATGTATTCGATTACGAATATCTGATTAAAGACGAATCCCTGGATATCCTGATAAAAAAGCCCGACGGAGAGGAATGGGAATTTGAAATAACAAAAGATTACGATGACGATTTGGGTATTGTTTTTGAAGAAGGACTTATGGATTCTTACAGATCCTGCCGGAACAAATGTATCTTTTGCTTTATAGATCAGATGCCTCCAGGGATGAGGGAAACCTTATACTTTAAGGACGACGATGCAAGGCTGTCCTTTCTTCAGGGCAATTATATCACTCTGACAAACTTAAGTGACGAGGAAGTTGACAGGATTATTTTTTATAAACTGTCGCCGATAAATATTTCCGTTCATACCACCAACGAAGAGCTTAGGTGCAGGATGCTTAATAACCGTTTTGCCGGCAGAGCCCTTTCCATAATGAAACGGTTCAAAGAAGCGGGTATAACCATGAACGGACAGATTGTACTTTGCAAAGGCTGGAACGATAAAGAGGAACTTGAAAAGACAATACATGATCTTTCGGCTTACATCCCGCAGATGCAAAGCGTATCGGTCGTGCCGGTGGGGATTACCAAATACAGGGATAACCTGACTCCTTTGGAAAAATTCACAAAGGAAGACGCTCTTGAAGTTATAGAAACGATCCGCCGGTGGCAGAATATTTTTCTTGAACATTATAAGACAAGATTTGTTTATGCTGCCGACGAGTGGTATGTCAATGCCGGGCTTCCCGTTCCGAAAGAGGAGGATTATGAAGGATTTCCCCAGCTTGAGAACGGAGTCGGTATGCTGAGATCCTTTATGGATGAATTTTATTCCGGTCTTAAAAAACTTAAAGGTGACGGAAGGCAGAAGGAAATATCTGTTGCGACCGGCGTTTTGGCGGCTCCGTATATAGCCGGTATGGCAGAGGATCTGACAAAGAAATTTCCCAATATTAAAGTTAACATTTATACTATAGAAAATGAGTTTTTTGGCAAAGATATAACTGTCGCGGGCTTATTGACCGGCGGCGATATAATACGGCAATTGAAAGGGAAAGCCCTGGGTAAAGCCCTGCTTTTACCGGATGTAATTCTTCGTCATGGTGAAAACATCCTGCTTGACGATGTGACCACTGACGATATTGAAAGAGCTTTACAAACAAAAACCTGTATTGTACAATCAGATGGAAAGTCATTTATTGATACTATATTAAATGTTTAAATAACAGCATTGTAACAGGAGTACGATTATGAGAAAACCAATCGTAGCGATAATCGGAAGACCCAATGTAGGAAAATCCACATTGTTTAATGCCCTGGCCGGCGAGCGGATATCCATTGTCAAGGATTATCCCGGAGTTACCAGGGACAGGATTTATACCGATGTAAAATGGTTGAATACACAATTTACATTGATAGATACTGGAGGAATAGAGCCGGACACTAAAAATGAGATGTTTGCTTATATGCGCCAGCAGGCTCAGATAGCCATAGATACCGCCGACGTGATTATTTTTCTGGTGGACGCCCGCCAGGGACTGGTTGACGCCGATGCGAAAGTGGCCGATATGCTCAGGCGAAGCAACAAACCCATTGTATTGGTGGTCAATAAAGTCGATAATTTTCAGAAGCAGATGCCTGACGTTTATGAGTTTTATAATCTGGGTATGGGAGATCCTGTCCCGATATCGGCATCGTCAAAACTTGGTTTCGGCGAAATGCTTGATGAGATTGTCAAGCATTTTAATACCACGGTGGATGCGGATGAGGAAGATGACCGTCCCAGAATTGCCATAATAGGTAAACCTAATGTGGGCAAATCATCCATTATCAACAAACTGCTAGGCGAAAACCGGGTTATAGTTACCGATATTGCCGGTACCACCAGAGATGCCATCGATACCGTAGTAAAAAGGAACAATAAGGAATATATTTTTACAGACACGGCAGGCTTAAGACGAAAAAGCAAAATTAAGGAAGATATCGAGCGTTACAGTATTATTCGGACCGTTTCGGCCGTTGAAAGGTCGGATGTGGCGGTTCTTGTCATCGATGCCACCGAAGGTGTTACGGAACAGGATGCCAAAATCGCAGGAATTGCCCATGAACGGGGAAAAGGCATTATAATTGCCGTAAACAAATGGGATCTTATAGAAAAGGACAACAAGACTGTAAACAGATACAAGGCGGAAATCAAGGAAATTCTGTCCTTTATACCGTATGCGGAAACGATTTTTATTTCCGCACAAACAGGGCAGCGATTGAGTAAGCTATTCGATTTGATAGAAAAGGTCATCCAAAACCAAAATCTCCGAATTCAGACCGGCGTGTTAAACCAAATTCTTGCCGAGGCGACAGCGCTTCAGCAGCCGCCTTCAGACAAAGGTAAGCCACTGAAGATATATTATATGACACAGGTGGCTGTAAAACCTCCTACATTTGTTGTCTTTGTAAACGACAAGCAACTGATGCATTTTTCATATGTAAGATATATTGAGAATAAAATTCGGGAAGCTTTCGGATTTTCAGGGACTTCCTTAAAGTTTCTGATAAGGGAGCGAAAGGAGAATTCTTAAATGGTTGCCAGAATTATCATATGCTTATTTTTCGGTTATATTTTCGGCTGTTTTTCAACCGGGTTTTTAATCGGTAAAATAAAAAATATAGATATAAGACAATATGGAAGCAAAAGTTCCGGAACGACCAATGCTTTAAGAACCCTGGGTGCCAAAGCAGGAATTTTAACCCTTTTTGGAGATATGATGAAAGCGATTATTCCGATTATGCTGGTGAAATACGTCATTTTCCCGGATTTGGAATATACAAGAATACTTATGCTTTATACAGGACTTGGAGTGGTTTTGGGACATAATTATCCCGTATGGCTGAAATTTCGCGGCGGAAAGGGAATTGCGGCTACGGCCGGTGTCATGGCATCATTTGATCCGTGGATGATACCGATCGGTTTACCGATATTTATTATTGTCGTGGCAGTAACCAGATATGTATCGGTCGGTTCCCTGCTTATTTCATTAATGTTTCCCATCTGGATAGCGGTTCGTTATCCCGGCGAAATACATATGCTACTTTTGGCATCTGTCTATACCGTTCTGGCTTTTGTCAAACACCGTTCAAATATAAAACGGTTGCTGAACGGAACGGAAAACAAACTCGGTCAAAGAGTTAAAATAGATGATAAACAATAAAAGGAGGTATTTCATGTATAAAATAGGGATACTGGGCGCAGGGACATGGGGAACCGCTCTGGCAATTCTGCTTTCGGACAACGGGCATGAAGTAACCATATGGACCAAGTTGGAAAAAGAAGCTCAAACTTTGGAAGCCACAAGGAATAATCTTCAAAATCTCCCCGAAGCCAAACTTCCGGCTGATGTAAGGATTACCCTGGATTTAAAGGATGTATGTACAGATAAAGACATATTAGTTATGGCGGTGGCATCTCCCTATGTAAGGTCGACTGCCAAAGAAGCCAGTCCTTTTATTAAAAACGGACAAGTTATAGTAAATGTTTCTAAAGGAATTGAAAACGACACACTCCTGACTCTGGTCGATGTCATAAAGGAGGAGATTCCCCAGGCGAATGTGGCTGTCATGTCAGGGCCAAGCCATGCCGAAGAAGTAAGCCGCAGAATTCCTACTACAATTGTAGTCGGTTCTCCTTCAAAGCAAACGGCACAATTTATTCAGGATGTTTTCATGAATAAAGTATTCCGTGTATATACCAGTCCCGATGTAATAGGCATTGAACTGGGAGCGGCATTGAAAAATGTCATTGCCCTGGCTGCCGGAATTATTGACGGGCTAGGAATGGGAGACAATACGAAAGCCGCTTTAATGACCCGTGGTATTGCGGAAATCAGCCGGTTGGGTATAAAAATGGGAGGTTGCATGGAAACATTTGCCGGACTGTCGGGTATCGGTGATTTATTTGTTACCTGCACCAGCCGCCACAGCCGTAACAGAAAGGCAGGATATCTTATTGGAAAGGGTTATAAACTTGATGAAGTTATAAAGGAAGTCAAACAGGTGGTTGAGGGTGTCAATACCGCCAAAGCCGCTCTTGCTTTGGCCAGAAAATATGACGTGGAAATGCCTATAGTCGAACAGATAAACAAGGTTTTGTTTGAAGGAAAATCGCCAATGGATGCCGCCTCGGATCTTTTGGTAAGGGACAAGCGTCCGGAATACAAGACACTCCAGTGGGATTAAATCAAAGTGTGTGTAAAACGCTGCAGTGGGAATTAAACCAAAGTAAGTGTAAAACGCTGCAGTAGGATTAAATCAAAGTAGGTGTAAAACGTTGCAATAGGAATAAAATAAAGTGAATGAACAACACCTAAGCAAAATAGACCGGCTTTACTTAAGATATCCTTTTTATTAATATAACGGAAGTGAAAATATGTCATGAAATATATTAAAATAATAAAAGAGATTTTAAGCTGGATTTCCGTTTTTGCCCTGGCCCTGATTTTTTCTGCGTTAATAAACAGCCAGTTATTTGCCCTGGCAACAGTGAAAGAAGTTTCCATGCAGGATACTTTGTATGAAAATCAAAAACTGGTTATAAACCGTCTCGCATATAAAAAAAATATACCCAAAACCGGCGATATAATTGTATTTTATCGAAACAGGGAGATAGGTAATTTTACCGAAGAATTTCTCAGATCTTTAACTCAGGTTTTTCCTGCATCGGGGACACAAAAAGACAACAGGGACAGGCTGGTTAAAAGAGTCATCGGAACCCCTGGTGATGTGGTAGACATAAAAGACGGACATGTTTATTTGAACGGAGAAATTCTTGATGAACCCTACGCCAAGGGTATTACATATGAAGGAAGTATGGAGCTTCCGGTAACGGTGGGAGAAAGTCAGCTTTTTGTCATGGGGGATAACAGGGAACACAGTTTTGACAGCAGGGATTTCGGACTTATCGATATTAGCCATGTGGAAGGAAAGGTTGTATTCCGCTTGTATCCCTTTAATAAAATCGGAAAAGTCAAATGAAAATAAATTTATAAAAATTTAGGAACAACAAGTACATATCAAATATCATAGATTTATACTGCCCTGCATATCTTTAAGTATAACCAATAGGAGGTTGACATATGTTAGGGCAGTATGATGTTTATAACGATATTCAGGCTCGGACAGGCGGTGAAATATACATAGGTGTGGTAGGACCGGTAAGAACGGGCAAATCTACATTTATAAAGAGATTTATGGAACTCCTGGTAATACCGGGTATCGAGGACGTTCACAGCAGAGAAAGGGCAAGGGATGAACTGCCCCAGGCTGCCGCCGGAAAAACCATAATGACTACCGAGCCGAAGTTCATACCTAAGGAAGCGGCCGAAATAGCACTGAATGACGAAACCAAAATTAAAATTCGCCTGATAGACTGCGTAGGCTATATGGTGGAAGGAGCCTCAGGTCATATCGAAAACGATCATGAACGTATGGTAAAAACCCCGTGGTTTGATCATGAAATACCTTTTACCCAGGCCGCAGAACTGGGGACCAAGAAAGTAATAAATGACCATTCCACCATCGGTATCGTAGTCACCACGGACGGAAGCTTTGGCGAAATTCCGAGAAACAATTACATGATTCCGGAAGAAAGAACAATAGAAGAATTGAAACGGCTCGGCAAACCGTTTATAGTACTTCTGAACACAAGCAAACCTTATTCCAACGACACCATTCGGATAGCCGAAGAAATAGAAAAAAGATTTGATGTAACGGTTATGCCCATTAACTGCGAACAGATGAAGAAAGAAGACATACATAAAATAATGGAGAATATCCTGTCGGTATTTCCTATTACGGAGATTAATTTCTACATGCCTAAATGGGCTGAAATGCTTCCTACGGATCATTGGTTAAAAGCCGATCTGATTGCCTCGGTAAAAAATATGTTCCGGAATATTACCCGCATAAAAGACGCAAATCCCTCCAACTTCACCACTGACAGCGAATATATAAAACGCTTGAAAATTGACAAAGTCAATATGCAGGACGGCACCGTGTCGGTCAATGTGGATCTTGATGATACCTATTACTATAAGATATTAAGCGATCTCATCGGTGTGCCCATCACAGGAGAATACCAGCTTATTTCCACGCTTAAAGAACTGGCGGCCAAAAAAGCGGAATTTGAAAAAGTATCGCAGGCTGTTAATCAGGTAAAAACCAAAGGTTACGGCATAGTTTCGCCTTCGAAGGAAGAAATCCGTATCGAAGAACCGGAAGTTATGAAACACGGCAGCAAATACGGTGTAAAAATTAAGGCAAATGCGCCTTCAATTCATATGATCCGGGCGGAGATTATGACGGAGATAGCGCCCATAGTAGGAACCGAAGAACAGGCCAAGGATTTGATTAACTATATAAATGAAAACTCCAGAGATAATCCGGAAGGAATCTGGGAAACCAATATTTTCGGAAAGTCCATACGACAGTTGGTTGAAGAAGGGATAAACAGCAAGATAAGCAGGCTTACCGACGAAAGCCAGATTAAGCTTCAGGAAACCATGCAAAAAATCGTCAATGACAGTAACGGCGGTATAATTTGCATAATAATATAAAATCCATTATATATGTATTTTTAAAAAATATTCTTAAATTATATATATTTAATAAAAATGTAATATAAGAGCTGCCTTTTACCTATGATCGGTATTAAGGCAGCTCTTTTTTGGTTATTTCGTTTCATTTAATTGCCTATTTTTGTTAAACATGACGAAAGTTGAAATTATTTTGCCATATGGTTGACAAAATTATGCCATTTTGTTAATATACTCATGTAACATATTTAATATTTATGTAACAAATTCATTTCGTGTTTTATTTGATTTTTTTGTGTAAATCGCAGCACACCCAAAATAAATATCGGAGGATCTGTCGATGGATAATAAGTTATTAAAATTTTCCCTGGCATGTGTTGCGGGAGTATTAATATCGACGGCACATAATGCTCCGGCATATGCAGCCGAATATGCGGTTGCAGGTTATAAATACGATAAACCGGAGTATGCAATACAACTGGATAAAGATATAAACGAAATAACTTCTTCATCAATAGCCGATAATAATATACCGATTCCCGGATTTAGCAACATAGGAATAGCAAATGTACAGACAAATCTTCTGGTAAGGGAAAAACCCGGTGAAAACGCCAAAATTATCGGTAAGATGCCGAAAGATGCCGGATGTGAAATTCTGGAGCCGGACAGTAACGGTTGGACAAAAATAAAATCCGGAAAAGTGACCGGTTATGTTAAGAGTGAATATCTTATGACCGGAGCAGAAGCAGCCCAGTATGCATTAAAAGTTGCCAGTTATGTTGCTATAGCCAATGTTGACGGGCTACGGGTAAGAAAAGAGCCGTCTGCGGCAGATTCGGTTCCGATACTGGACTTTGTGGCCAAGGGAGAACAGTTACTGGTGCTGGATCCTCTGGTGGTAACTTACGGTGAAGAACATAATAAATGGGTTATGGTAAGTCTGGACGGAGATGACGACGAGAACGGTACGGTTGGATATGTCGCCAAGGAATATGTGGATTTATCCTATGAGCTGGCCCATGCTTATACTATAGAAGAGTTGCAGTACGGTCCGGGCGTTTCTTCACTGAGAGTTCAGGTGGTTGATTATGCAAAGAAATATCTCGGTTACCGTTATGTCTGGGGCGGTACCAGCTTCTCCAGAGACGGCGGTGTGGATTGTTCCGGATTTGTAAAATATGTGTACAGTAAGTTCGGATATACCAATATCCCTCGTACTTCAAGAGAACAGGCAAGAAGCGGTAAAACGATATCCCAGTCCAGTCTGAAACCCGGAGATCTGGTATTCTACGGAAACAACTCAACAGGATACATCAACCACGTTGCCATATATATCGGTAACAATAAAGTTATCCATGCCAGCAACAGAAGAGACGGTATCAAGATATCTAATGTAAATTACAGAAAACCGATTAAATGTGTAAGATATATTAACGATTAAATATTATAAAGATATAAATTATTATAAAGATAAAAAAATGATATAAAACAGGACGGAGTTAAATTACGCCCTGTTTTATATTTTAGTATAGGAATTTTCATTAATATTTTGCTGAATAAAATGATGCCAAGCAAATGCAAAAGGGTAATGTCAATCTTGACTTAATGTTATTATAAACCTGGGTTGGATATCAGATCCCCAAAATGCCGAGTTAAGGGCTAAGCTTCGCAAAGCTTTTGAACCATGGTATGATTTTGCAAATAATGAAGAGGATGAAAACTGTGTTATATTGGCAGTCCGCATTACAAGAGCTACTGTAATTAAGGATCATCATGCTGTCCGTTATGATATGGACTTTGTAAATAAAGTCGAAACAGAAGAGGGAAGGATTAAATAGAGAAACATCCATATATCGCCCAAATATTCACGACAAATGTAAGAAATTCTTTTGTTGAATGGATTTAAAGGGATGGGGGTTTTAGATAGATTTAATAAACATAAATCAAGTTAAGAAAAACGGGATTGGTATTACATAAAAATAATACCAATCTTTTCTTTATTAAGTCATAAAGCAAAAACATGTTATCATTAGACAAATGTTATGCTATACTATAGATTATTATGATAACCAGTTATGGCACGAAAGAAATCCATTGAATATAAGGATGTGAAGTAATGCGTATTATTTTGTTTTATAGCGGAATAGAATCTTTCAATTATTTTACCGATGAGCTTGATAATGAACTGAGAAAAAGAGGCTGTGAAACGTACATATGGGATTTAAACAATGGTTTTAATAGTAATCATTCATATGACGGAATGCTGCAGTTTTGCGGGAAGGGTGTCGATGCGGTAATTTGTTTCGACAGACTGGGCGTCAACGAACAGGTGTATAAGGAATTTTGGAATATGCTGGGATGCTGCGTTGTAAATATATTAATGGATCCGCCGTTCAGGTTTCATCCGCTGATGGAGGACCCTCCCCATAAGTATATTCAATTCTGTCCCGATATGGAGCATGTTGAATATACGAAAAAGTATTTTCCGAAGGTGAACAAGGTAATGTTTTTGCCTCATGCCGGTACGATACCGGAAAAGACTCCGATACCTTATTCCGAGAGAAAATATGACATTCTTTTTTCCGGAACTTATTACAAACCTGAAGGATATATCGGACAGATCCGCAGTCTTGTCGGGCATTCAAAATTAATTGAAATTTTTATGGATACAGCTCAGGACTTGTTTGAAAACAGTCAAAAGACAATCGAACAGGCTCTGAAAGATACCTTAAACGAACATAATATGAGTCTGGATACGAATTATTTTAAATCAATGATGAGACTGGCGGAACCTCTTGACTGGATGGTAAGGATGCATTACCGCGAGCTTGTAATAAAAGAATTGCTGGATGCGGGTTTTGACTTGTTTGTGATCGGCAGGGGCTGGTCTGATTTTCCTGTAAAAGCCGGGCAGAGGCTAAATATTCTCAGTGACCGTGTCCCTTTTAAAAAGACCTTTGACTACATGGAAAATGCGAAAATAAATTTGAATGTGATGCCCGGATTTAAGGCCGGTACCCATGACAGGGTTTTTAATTCACTGTTGCTCAAATCGGTCTGCCTGACAGATACGAGCCGCTGGCTGACGGATAATTTTACGGACGGAGAAGATATAGCTTTTTACAGCTTAAGTGAATTGGAGAAATTACCCGAAAAAGTCCGCTGCCTGCTGGAAGATGAGGAAAAAGCCATAAAAATAGCCGAAAACGGATATAAGAAAGTATCAGATAATTTTGTCTGGAAAAACAACGTTGATGTAATTCTGAGAGAGATATCAATGATGACGGGAAAATAATAAAATCTAAGTTAATGAATATCAGTTATCGGTTGTCTTATTAATGTTGGAGTGTTCATCGCTCCGGCATTTTTTATAAAAATGAATTCCCTATGTATTTTGTTTAAACATGTTTCGTAAAAAACACACTCAGACTCAGACAAAGAGATTACATCTAAAGCCGGTTTATGCGGGACGCAAGAGTACCGATAGCAAAATTCCTGCTTGGCAATGGTATTTTCAAGCAATACTTTAGTGCTACTCAACTGATACTTGCTTACAATTTTAATATATAATTGCTATGATACATATGAATGGTTGCGCATCCGTTAAAAGTAATTAAATAGAAAGGGATGAAAATATGGCATTTGACACGGTCAAGATAGGAAAGAAGATTGCAAAGTTGCGTAGGGAAAAGAATATGACCCAGATGGAGTTGGCTGATGCTTTAGGTGTAAGTTATCAGGCAGTGAGCAATTGGGAAAGAGGCAACTCAATGCCTGACATTTCAAAACTGCCGGAGTTGGTTGAAATGCTTGGCTGCAGTATAGACGAGCTTTTGTCAGATTCACATGATATTGGCCTGATAAAGCATGTAATAGAAGGAAACGCACAGGACTATATAAAAGAAAACGAGGTTACCGCCAAGGATCTTGGTGCTGTTGCTCCCATCCTGAAACCTGCACAGACGGAAGAACTGATGGATCATATTCTTGAGAAAAACGAAAATAAGTTTTCTTTAAATGATTTAATAAGTCTGGCTCCTTTTCTCGATGAGGATTATTTGGATAAACTGGTGGATGAAATTGATGTTGTTGAAAATATCGAATGCATAATCGGGCTGGCTCCTTTTTTAAGCGATGAAACGTTAAATAAATTGGCAGATAAAATACAGGTCTGCGGGAATTTGTCACAGCTGAAGGCCTTGGCACCTTTTTTGAGCGAGGATGCCCTGGATAAGCTTGTTCGTAAAGGCTATCAGGGCGGTAACATAAATGAGATAGCCGGCCTTGCTCCGTTTTTAAATGAGGAGACTTTGGATTATCTGGCAACAAAAGCAATGGAGAACGGCAAAGTATCCGAACTATCATGCCTGTATCCGTTTTTAAGCGATAAAACCCTGCATATGATAGCGGATAGAATAGTAAAAGAGAAAGGGTTTTCCGCCATTAAAGATATAGCTCCTTTCCTGTAAACTTTTGATTTATAGTTCTTGCGATCCTGATTTAAAATACATATGATTAAATAAAACGTCTTCCAAATGTGGAGGGTTTGTTAAAAGTAATCAGTAGGCATTGGTAATATTTTCGGATAAAGTTTGTGGATAACTTTTATACTGAAAAATATTAACCTATGCCTATATTTTTGCTTTGAAATCTTATTCCAATCTGCGGTTTAAACCTTTATAGCCTGTTATTTTTAATGACCATAAGATTCGCCGGTTTTATTGTTTATTATATGCAAGGCCTTAAGTCCTGTATGGACAAAAAAGTCGGAATAATATAAAATACATAAAAGAATTCAAAAAGAAAATCAAATCTGCCGGAACGGAGCCTGTGTTTATGGAATTTATAATTTATCTGTCGATTATTTTTATTGCACTGATTATATGGGGCATTTTAACCGAACGCAGTCAGAAAAAACTGCTGTTAAAACGGTTAAAGGATGAGTGGGGGAAATATCCCGGCGAGGATTATTCGCAGGAGAAAATGAAGGCAATCAAAGCCTTATATCTTATGGAAAAAGACGATTGTCCGAATGTGGATGACATTACATGGAATGATTTTGATATGGATGAGGTATTCAAGCAAATTAACAATACACAATGTTCTTTGGGAGAAGAATATCTGTATGCTTTGCTTAGGAAACCGTCTTTTTCGCAGGAGGAGCTGGATGAAAGGAACCGCCTGATTGAATATTTCCGTACCCATGAAAAAGAGCGGATTATGATTCAGGCAAAACTGTATAAAGTCGGTAAATTAAATAAAATATCAGCTTTTGAATATATAAACCGGTTAAGCGAACAGGAACCCCAAAGCAACCTTCCGCATTATCTTATGGACCTTGCCATTTTGGCATCCGTTATATTGATATTCAAAATTCCTTCGGTTGGGGTGGGTTTGACCATATTTACAATTGCCTGGAATATTTTTATGTATTTTAAGTATAAGGGCAGGATAGAGAATTATATTGCCATTATTGCGTTTCAGCTGCGCCTGCTGGACAGTGTGGAAGACATAATGAAGGTATCCATACCCGAACTGGACATGTATCTGAAGAGCTTATCCGAGGATTTAAAAATATTTAAAAAGTACAAAAGAGGTTCTTCCATAGTAGTGGCGAGGAATGTAACCGGAAACATCCTGGAAATGTTCATGGATTATTACCGGATGTCTTTTCATCACGATTTGATAAAATATAACCGGATGATTAGTTATTTTAAAAAGAACAAGGAGGCCATGAACCGCATTTTTAAAACCGTAGGTTTTCTTGATGCCATGACGGCAGCGGCTTCTTTCAGGGAAACCCTTGATTATTTCTCGATACCTGAACTTATACCCGAAAAAGAAAGGCTCATGCTGTCAGTTACCGATGTCTATCATCCTCTGATCGGTGAGCCAGTCCCCAATTCCATAACCGAAGATCGCTGTGCTCTTATTACCGGTTCGAATGCATCCGGTAAATCCACATTTATTAAGGCTTTGGGTATAAACGCCATATTATCTCAGACCATTTATACTTCCTTAAGCAGGAAATACAGGGCCAATTATTTTCACATATACTCTTCGATGGCCCTGAAAGACAATATTTTGAATAATGAAAGTTATTTTATTGTGGAAATAAAATCGTTGAAAAGAATCCTGGATCAGGCGGACAGGGATTATCCTGTGCTATGTTTTATCGATGAAGTGCTGCGGGGTACAAATACCCTGGAACGTATAGCCGCTTCCTCAAGGATTCTGGCATCATTTTCTGCGAAAAACGCGATGTGTTTTGCCGCCACCCATGATATTGAACTGACGTATATTCTTGAAAACCTGTATTCAAATTACCATTTCCGGGAAAGAGTTGAAGACGGTCAGGTCCTGTTTGACTATAAATTATACAAGGGAAGGGCCGTATCCAGAAATGCCATTAAACTTTTAAAACTTATGGGATATTCGCAAAAGATTATTACCGAAGCGGAAAAAGCCGCGGACGAATATCTGAATACCGGAGAATGGAGCATAATCGAAAGAGGTGAAACATGTTACCTGAAGTAAGGATATATACCGACGGCGCAGCCAGGGGCAATCCCGAAGGTCCCGGCGGTTACGGAACGATAATAGAATATGTGGATTCCAAAGGGCAGGAACACATAAGAGAGTTCAGTGCCGGATATAAAAAAACGACCAATAACAGGATGGAACTTATGGCCGCAATCGTCGGGCTGGAAGCTTTGATAAAGCCCTGCCATGTAACCATATATTCCGATTCCCAGTACCTTGTAAAGGCCTTCAAAGAAAACTGGATTGACGGGTGGATTAAAAAGGGATGGAAAAGAGGAAAAAATGAACCGGTAAAAAACATCGATCTTTGGAAGCGTCTCCTTAAGGCCATGGAACCTCACCGGGTGGATTTTGTCTGGGTTAAAGGCCATGACGGCCATCCGCAAAACGAACGCTGCGATTTTTTGGCCACATCCGCTGCCGACGGGACCGATTTACTGGATGATGTGGTTACGGAATAATTTTTCTTTATATATAACTTTACTGCTGTCAAATCTGCACCTGCCATTATTTTAACGGATTACGCATATGGCAGGTGTATTTCGTTTATCCTGATTTTGTATATATATGGATGGATTTGTGTTTGGCTGATTCGTTTAAATTCTTTGGAAAACAGCATACCGTTATGATATAATTGATAAAAAATACGGTAATGATAACCTGCACAATGTTAAATACATGCTTTATTCATAACTTACATAAGAAAGGACAGTATCATAATGGAAAATATAACTCCGTTAATGCAGCAATACATGCAGATAAAGGAGCAATATAAAGACTGTATTTTATTTTACCGTTTAGGCGATTTTTATGAAATGTTTTATGAAGACGCAAAAATTTGCTCAAAAGAACTGGAAATAGCGCTGACCGGTAAACCCGTCGGTAAAGAAGAAAGGGCGCCCATGTGCGGAGTCCCATATCATGCGGCGGAAAGTTATTTAAGCAAATTAATAGCCCGCGGATACCGGGTGGCTATATGCGAGCAGATGGAAGATCCGAAGACGGCCAAAGGCATTGTAAAAAGAGAAGTCATAAGGATTGTTACTCCGGGAACCAATATCAATACCCAGGCGCTTGACGAGACAAAGAACAATTATCTGATGTCGATTGTTCATACCACGAATTTGTACGGTATCTCCGTTGTCGATGTCACAACAGGAGATTATTTTGTTACGGAGACTGACAGTGACAGAAAACTTATGGACGAGATTTTCAAATGGTCTCCCTCCGAAATAATCTGCAATGATTCTTTCCTGGTATCAGGCATTGATATCCAGGCCGTCAAGTCCATAAACAATCTTACCCTGTCTCCTTTGGAGCCCTGGTACTTTGATGACGATTTATGCGTAAGGGCATTAATGGAGCATTTTGGTGTGGCAACGCTTAACGGAATCGGACTTAAAGATTACACCATAGGGGTTATTGCCGCCGGCAGCATAATGCAGTATTTAAAGGAAACACAAAAAAACACCCTTTCGCATATAACAAAGATAACGCCTTATACCTATGACAAATACATGCTTCTTGACAGTTCAACCGTGCGTAACCTGGAACTTATCGAAACCATAAGGGACAAGCAAAAAAAGGGATCCCTGCTTTGGGTACTGGATAAGACCAGGACGGCCATGGGCGCCAGACTTTTAAGAAGCTATATAGAACAGCCCCTTATTGATTATGATATGATAAACCAAAGACTTATTGCCGTAAGCCGGTTAAAGGAAAATGCCATTACGAGGGAAGAAATAAGGGAATATCTTAATTCCGTATATGATCTGGAAAGGCTTATGGGAAGAATAAGCTATAAGAGCGCAAATCCCAGGGATTTGATTGCGTTTAAAACCTCTCTGGAAAACCTTCCGCATATAAAGTTTTTAATAAAAGATATAGACAGTAAGCTTATAAGGGAAATATATGACGAACTGGACGATTTGTCGGATATATACCGGCTGATAGACAGTGCCATCAATGACGATCCGCCCATCAACATAAAAGAAGGGGGCATTATAAAAGAAGGGTTTAATGAGGAGGTTGACCGCTTAAGAAAGGCCAAGACCGAAGGTAAAAACTGGCTTATGGATCTGGAGGCAAAGGAAAGGGAAGCCACAGGTATAAAGAATTTGCGAATAAAATTTAACAGGGTTTTCGGTTATTATCTGGAAGTAACCAATTCTTATCAGAACCTGGTTCCGAAGAACTGGATTAGAAAACAGACTTTGGCCAATGCTGAACGCTATACCACCGATAAGTTAAAGGAACTGGAAGACATAATTCTGGGAGCGGAGGACAAGCTTTTTTCCCTGGAATATGATTTGTTCTGTGAAGTAAGGGATAAGATTGCGGCGGAAGTAAAGCGGATCCAAAAGACTGCCAAGGCCGTCGCAAAACTGGACGTATTTTCTTCCCTGGCTTTGGTGGCTGAGCAGAATAATTATGTTTGCCCGGAAATAAACACCGAAGGATATATAAACATAAAAAACGGCAGGCACCCGGTAGTCGAAAAGACTATACAAAACGGTATGTTTGTCGCCAACGATACCCTGCTTGACAATAAGAAAAACCGCATATCGATTATTACCGGCCCGAATATGGCCGGAAAATCAACATATATGAGACAGACCGCCTTAATTGTCCTCATGGCCCAAATAGGAAGCTTTGTACCGGCCGACAGCGCAAAAATCGGCATCGTAGACAGAATATTTACCAGAGTCGGAGCTTCCGACGATCTGGCAGGGGGACAAAGCACCTTTATGGTCGAGATGACAGAAGTGGCCAACATTTTGAGAAACGCCACCAAAAACAGCCTGCTGATTCTGGATGAAATCGGAAGAGGTACCAGTACCTATGACGGTCTGTCCATTGCCTGGGCTGTCGTCGAATATATAAGCAATCCTTCCGTCCTGGGAGCCAAGACCTTATTTGCGACCCATTACCATGAACTTACCGAACTGGAAGGAAAGATTGACGGCGTCAACAATTACTGCATAGCCGTCAAGGAACAGGGGGACGATATCATCTTCCTGCGAAAGATTGTAAAGGGCGGAGCGGATAAAAGTTACGGCATCCAGGTGGCAAAACTTGCGGGTGTTCCGGCTCCGGTTCTAAAACGGGCCAACGAGATTGTAAACGAACTGCTGGGCAATGATCTGGCCCTGAAGGCGAAAGCTATTTCCGCCAATGCTAAACAGTCTGAAGAGGAATATGTTCAGGAAACGCTGCCTTTTGAGCAAATGTCTTTGTTTTCGGTATCGGGAAACGAAGATATCATTACGGAAATAAGGGAACTGGATTTGAATAAAATGACCCCTATCGATGCCTTAAATAAACTGTATCAGTATCAGAAAAAAATCAGGGAAAGAATATAAACTATCGCAAATATTAAACGGAAAGGATGGCCGCCATGTCAGTAATCCGGATTCTTGACGACGATACCATAAATCAAATTGCCGCGGGTGAAGTGGTGGAACGCCCGAAAGCGGTGGTAAAAGAGCTTATAGAAAATTCAATAGACGCGAAAGCCACTGCCGTCACAGTCGAAATAAAAGAAGGCGGCTTGAGCTTCATAAGAATAACCGATAACGGTACGGGCATGGCTAAAGAGGACATACCTCTGGCTTTCATGCGCCATGCCACCAGCAAAATAAAGTCCGCAGAAGACCTGTTCGACATTAAGAGCCTGGGATTTAGGGGGGAGGCTCTTTCAAGTATAGCCGCAGTATCCCAGGTCGAACTTATCACCAAGGAGCCTTCTTCATTAAACGGCTATCGCTATATAATCGAGGGCGGCACCGAAAAATCCCTGGAGGAAATCGGATGTCCCGACGGGACGACGGTAATCGTGCGCAATTTGTTTTACAATACCCCGGCCAGAAGGAAATTTTTGAAATCGGCCAAAACGGAAGCCGGCTACATAAACGATTTGATGGAAAAGCTCATATTGTCCCATCCGGGGATATCGTTCAGATTTATTATGAACAACAAGTTAATCCTTCAATCCTCTGGCAATAATAATATTAAGGATATTCTTTACCATATCTACGGGCGGGATATAGCCAGGGAGATTTTATATGTCGAATATTCCTTAAACGATGCAAAGATAAGCGGTTATATAGGAAAACCTGCCATAAGCAGGGGTAACAGGAACTACATGAATTATTTTATAAACGGCAGATATATAAAAAGCAATATAATTACCAAAGCTATCGAGGATGCATACAAGCCTTATATGATGCAGCACAAATATCCTTTTACATCGCTTTATTACACGATAAATCCGGCAATGCTGGACGTGAATGTACATCCTCAGAAACTGGAGCTTAAACTGAAAAATGCCGATGAAATATATGAATTGACTTTCAGGATAATAAAGGAAACCCTGTCGGGAAAAGAGTTAATACCTCATGTAAGCCTGTCAAATGAAGAAGAAAAAGTTCCGGAATATAAAAAGCTTCCGGAACCGTTTGAAAAAAACCGTATAAATCAGCTTAAGGCTTTGGAAATCCTGGCGGATTACGGTACCGATAATCATGCCGCTTTCTCGGACAACTTTGTAAGGGACGGCGGCGGTTATTCCGCACAGGAAAATGCACAGACATATAAGGGTGACAATATGTCTGCCGTCAGAAATTTATCTGCCACGGCAGATTTAACCGGTTTTGGAAATAGGCATGATATACATGAAATACCTGATATGCAAAAAATATCACATTTGCAGCAGGGTATATCGAATAAACAGGTTTCTGATTTCCGGAATGTACCTGATACGCATGAAATGACGGATCTGAAGGATGCACGGAACGTACAGGCGCCTGATATGCAGGATAAGCCTGATATGAAGAAAATGCCTGTTTCAAAAGATAATCCTGATATGCAGGAAATACGGAATTTACAGAAAATGTCGGAAACCAAACAGATGGATTTGTTTGCCTGTGACAAGGACATGCAGCCGGCACCGTTTTTGTCGGCAAAGGCCGTGACGGAACACAGGATAATAGGCCAGGTGTTTTCAACCTACTGGCTTGTGGAGTATAAAAATGAGCTTTATATAATCGACCAGCATGCGGCACATGAAAAGGTCCTTTATGAAAGGATTATGGCTGCCGCCAGGGAAAATAAACATATGTCCCAGATGCTTATGCCTCCGATTGTATTAACCCTTTCCCTAACGGAACAGCAGGCTTTGTCAGCCCACGAACAGGTATTAAAACAACTGGGGTATGAAATAGAACATTTCGGCGGTAATGAATTTTCCTTAAGGGCGGTACCGTCGGATTTATATGGACTTTCCGACAAAGATTTGTTCCTGGAGTTTATAGACGAGCTGACCCAGGATATTGCGGGAAGACAGCCAAATCCGGAATCTTTGCTGGAAAAAACTGCAACGCTGGCATGTAAGGCTGCCGTTAAAGCAAATCATGAATTTTCGTTTGAAGAAGCGTCCGCATTGATTAAGGAACTCTTATCGCTGGAAAATCCCTACAATTGCCCTCACGGACGGCCGGTTATAATATCAATCAGCCAGTATGAACTGGAGAAAAAATTCAAGAGAATCGTATAACCTGCCGTTTAGGCGGCCTGCCGCTGGTTTTTATTAAGCTCTGGCAAACCGGTATACGTACGGTAACAGGCATGTATGTTTGAACGTTAAAATATTAGTAATTCTTAGTAAATATCTATAGAAATAAATAATTTATATTAATTATGGTATGGTGACAGCTATGAATAAAAAACCGCTGATAGTATTAACCGGGCCCACGGCCGTGGGTAAAACTTCCCTGTCGATCGGCCTTGCCAAGGCCGTGGACGGGGAAATTGTTTCTGCGGATTCCATGCAGGTTTATAAATATATGGATATCGGAACGGCAAAAATAACACCCGAAGAGACTAAAGGGATTCCCCATTATCTTATCAGTGAATTTGAACCGGACGAAGAATTTAATGTTGTAAAATTCCAGGAATATGCCAGAAAATATATACGGATTATTCATGAAAAAAATAAAATTCCCATACTTGTCGGCGGGACGGGATTTTATATTCAGGCGGTTCTATATGATATTGAATTTGAAGAAAGCCGACCGGATCTGTCTTACCGGGAGGAACTGACGGAACTCGCAAGAAAATACGGCAACGGTTACCTGCATGACCTGTTGGCAAAAACGGATCCCAAAAGTGCGGAATCAATCCATCCCAACGATTTGAAGAGAGTTATCAGGGCCCTGGAATATGCCAGGCAAACGGGAAAACCCATATCGGCCCATAACGAAATGCAAAGGAAAAAAGAATCTCCGTATCTTTACCGCTATTTTGTCCTGACCAGGGAACGGGAGAAACTTTATGAAAACATCGATCAAAGAGTTGACAGCATGGTTAATAAAGGGCTTGTGGATGAAGTAAAACAGCTGTTGAAAATGGGTTATACCAAAGATATGGTTTCCATGCAGGGCCTGGGTTACAAGGAGATTATCGACTACCTTGAAGGGACATGTACCCTTGAGGAAGCAATATATACGATAAAAAGGGATACCAGGCGCTATGCCAAGAGACAGCTTACCTGGTTTAGGAGAGAAAAGGATGTTATTTGGGTAAATAAGGACAATTTTGAAAGTGAAGAAGAAATTTTGCAATTTATACTGGAAAACTTAAGAGAATGCGGTATAATAAGCAAATGATATCAAATCCGGCAGGTAAACGGACGTCGGATAAACGGCTTTAATTATGCCATATATTATATGTATTAAATTGTCAAAAAAGTTTTAATAGTTGTCAGTATTATATTCATCGATGAAAGACAACATAATATTATTATGTAAACTAAAATAATTTATTATTATACTGGAGGAATTTTTGTGATTACCAAAGAATTAGACGACTTTTACAATACTATGGGGATAGATTCCAAGCTGATTAATCTGAGCCGTAAGATAGAAAACGATTTGAAAGAACGGTTCCGGCATATAGATGAAGTTGCGGAATACAACCAGCTTAAGGTATTGAAAGCAATGCAGGCAAACCATGTCAGTGATGCCCATTTTGCCGCGACAACAGGATACGGTTATAACGATCTTGGCCGTGATACCCTGGAAAAAGTTTATGCCGATGTTTTTCATACCGAGGATGCGCTTGTACGGCCCCAGCTGATAAGCGGCACCCATGCCCTTACGGTGGCATTGGCGGGAAACTTAAGACCGGGTGACGAACTTTTGTCTCCGGTAGGCAAACCCTATGATACTCTGGAAGGGGTTATAGGTATCAAGGAAACCAAAGGCTCCTTAGCCGAATACGGCATAACTTACAAACAGGTGGATTTAAAACCGGACGGTACCTTCGACTATGAAAATATAAAAAAAGCCATAGGCCCGAAGACAAAACTGGCTACCATTCAAAGATCCAAAGGTTATGCTACCAGGCCAACATTAAGCGTGGAACAGATCGGTCAGTTAATATCATATATGAAGAGCATTAAGCCGGATCTTATATGCATGGTGGATAACTGTTACGGTGAATTTGTCCAGACTATTGAGCCGACGGACGCAGGTGCCGATATGTGCGTAGGATCCCTTATAAAAAATCCGGGCGGCGGGCTGGCACCCATAGGCGGATACATCGCCGGAAAAGCCGAATATGTGGAAAACGCGGCCTACAGGCTTACGGCTCCGGGATTGGGCAAGGAAGTGGGAGCAACCCTGGGATTGAACTCCAGCCTGTATCAGGGACTGTTCCTTTCGCCCCAGGTGGTGTCAGGCGCTTTAAAAGGAGCCATATATGCGGCAACATTATATGAATATTTCGGATTTAATGTTCATCCCAGGGCCGACGCGGAAAGGTTTGATATTATTCAGGCGGTAACCTTAAACAGTCCGGAAGCCGTAATTGCTTTTTGCGAAGGAATTCAGGCGGCAGCTCCGGTTGACAGTTTCGTTTCTCCCGTACCCGGACCCATGCCCGGTTATAACTGCGACGTTATAATGGCCGACGGAGCTTTTGTACAGGGTTCATCCATAGAACTATCGGCGGATGCTCCGATAAGACCGCCGTATACGGTTTTCTTCCAGGGAGGTCTTACCTGGTATCATGCCAAATTCGGAATTTTAATGTCGTTGCAGAAATTATATGAAAAGAGGCTGATTAATTTATAATCGCAGAGTAAGAAATCATACGGAGTACAGCCATACTTACTGTATACAAAAATCTGTTCTTGTGATAAAATCATTTTAGTATATGAAAAGGAGTAATAATATGGCAAGAACAGTGGGTAAAAACAGGTGGGCTTTGTTTTTGTTAATTCTTGCAGGTATAGTAGCCGGCAGTTTTATCAGCCATCTGGTAAGAAATGTGAATTTCTTATCCTGGCTCAATTATTGCATCGATTTTGCCATCGGAAATGCCGACGGAAGTAACGTTTTAACTTTGGATTTGGGAGCCCTTGTTATACATTTTGGCCTCAGACTCAAGATAACAGTAGGCAGCATAATTTGTGCCGCAATAGCTGTGATTATTTACAAAAAACTTTAAATAATATGTAAGATTTAATGAGATAAAAAGATTTAAGAATAAATCTGTTTCATTTATATACATTGTATCTTTATGCACATAATTTTCATACCTGAATTTCCGATGTCTGAAAATTGTATTGAGTATTTTAACCTATTGCCGGTTATTTTTATATACATACTGTGGAATTTAGGCGGAAAATTATGTTTTTTGTTGACATAAAATGATGCTGATGATTAAACTTAATTTAATGACATAATTAACAGTAATTTGAATTTTCCAAATACATATTACCGGATTTTTAAGCAAAACCGGGAAAAGCCGAATTGCCGAAGGCAATTTCAGGCTGACACATAATAAGATATCCGAATGATTTCTTGGAGAGAGAAATAAGGAGGATATCATGAAAACGACTCATTTAACCGTAAAGGAATTGCCGGTATCGGAGCGGCCGTATGAAAAATGCGAAATGTACGGGCCGCAATATCTTTCCGATGCCGAACTTTTGGCCGTTATTTTAAAAACCGGCAGCAAGGGGTTGAGAGCCATTGATTTGGCTGTAAACGTACTCAATTATTCCAAATCCAATCCCGGATTAAAAGGCTTAAATTATCTGACAAAAAAAGAACTGACAAAAATCAAAGGAATCGGCAGGGTAAAGGCGATACAGCTTCTGTGCCTTACTGAACTTACCAAAAGGATGGCAAAGGAAGTACATAAAGATAATTTAAGATTCACAACGCCGCAGAGCATAGCTGATTATTATATGCAGGACATGCGGCACCTTCCGAGGGAGCAGGTAATGCTTCTCATGCTTGATTCAAAAAACAAATTAATTAAAGATACGGTTATATCCTCGGGAAGCGTAAACCTATCGATTGTACCCGTCAGGGAGATTCTTATACAGGCATTAAAAGAAGACGCCGTCAATATGATTCTTGTTCACAATCACCCCAGCGGTGACCCCTCGCCGAGCTCCGAAGATATCCGGGTCACGAAAAGGCTGAAAGAAGCGGGAGATTTAATAGGCATTACGCTTATGGATCATATTATTATTGGCGATAATAAATATATCAGTTTAAAAGAACAGGGTTTATTATAATTTAATGGTTTATATTTTCTGTAATTTTCTTAACGATACCACAGGCAAAAACGGAGGTACTTATATAATGGTACAAAGAACATATGGCATAGATTTTGGAACAAGTACTATAAAAATATGCAGAAAAGGACAAGGTATAGTACTGGACGAACGTAATATAATAGCGATAGCCGACAGAAAAACCGTTATTGCAACCGGAAATGAAGCTTATGACATGTATGAAAAAGCACCGGCCGATATAACGGTAACGTATCCGGTAAGAAACGGTGTTATTGCCGACGTCGAGAATATGACCGCACTGCTGAACTGTTTTGTAAGAAAGCTTTGGGGGTCAAAAAGGCCGGGCAGTGCCGATTATATTGTAGCCACTCCTACGGATATTACGGAAGTGGAACGTCGTTCTTTCTATGAACTTATAGCCCATTCCGGTCTTAAATTCAGGAGGATTAAAATAGTCGAAAAACCCATTGCGTGTGCTTTGGGAGCGGGCCTTGAGATAACGGAAGCCAAAGGAGTTATGATTGTAGATATAGGGGCGGACACAACGGAAGTTTCCATACTTTCTCTTGGAGGTATAGTCTTAAGCAAACTGATACCTGTCGGCGGAAACAAGCTTGACGAAGCCATAAAAGGTGTGGTTAAGAAAAAGTATAATCTCCTTATCGGTGACAAAACCGCGGAAAGCATAAAGAAAAAGCTGGCCAGTGCCTTGCCTCAGGTAAAAGCCAGCGTCAAAACATACGGCCGTGCGGTGGTCAGCGGCCTGCCTGTGGAAATGGAAGTGGATTCGCAGACTGTTTATGAGGCCATTATAGAATATCTCCACAATATCATAGATGCAATCCGTATTATTTTGGAAAGAACCCCGCCGGAAATATCTTCTGATATTATAGACGACGGTATTTATATAACCGGAGGTTCTGCAAACATATTCGGTCTGGGTGAACTGGTTTCAAAGGAAACCGGCTTAAAGGTAAATATCTGCGAAGATCCTGCCAACACCGTTGCCAAAGGGTTATGCAGAATCATGGATGAGCCAAAGCTTTCATCTTTGGCGGATGTTTTACGGTCCAAAACCCTAGTCGATTAATTTATAGGATGTGTGATCTTACTATAATTGACTGTTTGCAAATGAGGTTGTTATATAACCGATATTTTAATAATGATACATTTTATTTTTTAAATATAGAAATAACTGTAATATAGGAGCCTATAATGAGACGCAGGAAAAATATCCGTATAAATCCCAAGCATGGGCTTATTGCCGGGATAATTTTATGTGTAATCCTTATTATTATATCGTTTCGCTTCGGTGAAGTGTTTTATCCGGTAAGGAATGCTGTCGGAACCGTAATAACTCCAATGCAACGGGGGATTAATATCGTAGGAAGATATATTTCCGACAAACTGGATACGTTAAAAAGCATTCATGAGCTTACCGAAGAAAATAAAAAGTTAAGGGAACAGGTCAGTGTTCTGTCCTATGAGAACAAACTTCTGTTACAGAACAAATATGAACTCGACGAACTGAGGGAACTGTACAAACTTGATCAGAAATACCTGGATTATCCCAAGGTTGCGGCCCGTATCATTGATAGGGACACCAATAACTGGTATAATGTTTTTACCATAGACAAAGGGACAAAAGACGGCCTGGCGGTCGATATGAACGTGATTGCCGGAAACGGCCTCGTCGGTATTATTACAGAATGTTACTATAACCATGCCAAAGTCAGAGCCATAATCGACGATAAAAGTGCGGTATGGGGCATGTTTTTAAAAACCTCGGATACCTGCCTGGTCCAGGGCGACCTGGAATTAATGGAAAAGGGTAAAATCCGTGTAAGTTTCATCAGTAAAGATGCCGAAATTGAAGACGGCTATGAAGTGGTAACCGCTTATACAAGCCCGAAATATCTTCAGGGTATCTTAATCGGTTATGTAAGCGATATAAAACTTGATTCCAATAACATGACCAAGTCGGCATATCTGACGCCGGCTGTGGATTTTCAAAGGCTGAACGACGTTCTTATCATTACGGAACTTAAGGAACCTTTGCTTGAAGAAGCTCCCGAAGAAACAACAAACGATTAGAAAAGTGGGTATGTGTTTTGAAACGGGTAATCATATATTTTATAGAAATTATAATATGCTTTGTTTTACAAAGTTCATTATACCAATTTATAAGTCTGGCAAATGTAATGCCGAACCTTCTTCTCATTCTTATTGTCTCGACCGCCTATATGAGAGGCAGAACGACAGGAATGGTACTCGGATTCTTTTGCGGGCTTCTGCTTGATATAGAGTATGGCAGCCTTATCGGCCTTTATGCTTTGCTTATGATGATTATAGGGTATGTGGCTGGATTTGCCAATAGGATATATTCGAGGGACGATTATACTCTTCCTTTGCTTTTTATTGCTGCCGCAGATTTTGCCTACCAATTTTTATATTACATTCTGGAGTTTTTAATAAGGGGCAGGCTGGACTTTCCGTATTATTTGCGGGAAATAATCCTTCCCGAAGTAATTTACACCGTTGCGGCGGCAGTGATTTTATACAAGCTGTTTAATGTGATAAACCATAGTCTGGACCGGAACGAAAATGAGGAGGAATAATAGTGTTAGATATTTTTCTCGATGCCATTAAGCGCATATTCAAATCAAGACTGTTGTTTATAACACTTATATATATGGTGCTGTTTGGCATTATCGTTCACCGGTTATTTGTTCTCCAGATAGTGGAAGGCCCTACCCATGCCGAAGAATATGAATATAAAAATACGGTAAGCAGGGAAATTAAAAGCACAAGAGGGAACATCTACGACCGCAACGGGATGCTTCTTGCTTCCAATACCTTGTCTTATTCGGTGGTTATGGAAGACAGCTCTGAAATTACATCCAATGACCAGAGAAATGCCATAATATATAAATTAATTAAAATTATCGAAAAAAACGGAGATACTCTTGATACTCCTTTTTATATAACATATACGGATGACGGAGAATTTGAATTTACCGTATCGGGTTCCGCTCTTACCCGATTCAAGAAAAACGTATATGCATACGCTCTTGTGAACAAGCAGCTTACCGAAGAGCAAAAAAATGCAACGGCCGAAGATGTATACTATTTTTTGAAAGACGGCTCCAAAAAATATCCTATGTTTGGAATATCAGATGAATATACCGTGGAAGACACTTTGAAAATAATGAGTGTCCGTTATGCTTTATTCAATAATTATCCAAAATATAACCAGATTACAGTGGCATCCAATGTCTCTGAAGGCACGGTGGCATCCGTAATGGAAAATATAGCCGATCTTCCCGGCGTACAGATTAAGCAGGAAACAAAAAGAATTTATTATGACAGCATATACTTTGCCCATATACTGGGATACACAGGTCTTATTAACGCCGATGAACTGGAAACCTTAAACGCCGAAAGAGGCGAAGAATATTACAATGCGACGGACATTGTCGGCAAAACCGGTATCGAAAAAGAATTCGAAGAATATCTTGGAGGGACCAAAGGCAATGAAATAGTAACCGTCAATGAAAACGGCAAGGTTATAGGTGTCGTTGACAGACAGGATCCCATTGCGGGAAATGACATATACCTGACCATAGACGGTAATCTTCAGAAAGCATTATATAATATTCTTGAGAAACGTATCGCAGGAATTTTATTGGATCATCTGACTCCGGATATGGATTACGGAACAAAAGGAGAGAGCGCAAGCAATATAAAAACACCGATTTATGAAGTATACTATGCCCTGATTGACAATAATATAATCGATATAGACAGGCTATCGTCTTCTGACGCAACTGATTTGGAAAAACGGGTATACAATAAATTTAAAGATGCAAGAGCGGAAATTTTCTCAAGGCTGAAAACTTTGCTTTCGGCCGACAGCCAAACCCCGAACGGCAGAGCAGGGGATATGGGGGAATATCTGGATTATGTCTATGATACTCTTGTTGATCAAAATATAATACTGGCTGACAAGATTGAAAAAGACGATGCAACTCTTCGTTCGTATGAAAACGACAAGATATCATTAAGTCAATTTTTGCAATATGCCCTTGCAAACAATTATATAGATCTGAAAAAACTTGGGGTTGATACCTACTACAGTTCCGAAGAACTGTATCAGAAATTATTGGATTATTCAATGAAGCTTCTGGAAGAAGATAGCACTTTTAATAAAAAAATATACCGTTATTTGGTGTTTTCGTATAAATTGTCGGGAACTGAAATTTGTCTTTTATTATTTGACCAAGGTATGCTAGAATATAATGAGGAAGACATTCAAAGATTAAAATCCGGAGCAATATCCGCTTACAAATTTATGAAATCAAAGATACGGTCACTGGAAATAACGCCGGCCATGCTTGCTTTGGAACCGTTCAGCGGAAGCATAGTTGTTACGGATGTAAATAACGGCAATGTCCTGGCCATGGTAACATATCCCGGCTACGACAACAATAAACTTGCCAACAAGGTGGATTCCGATTATTATGAGTGGATGTATACAGACAAATCCCTGCCTTGGATGAACCGTCCGACCATGCAGCTTGTCGCTCCGGGTTCTACTTTTAAGATGGTCACGTCTTTTGCAGGACTTGAGGAAGGGGTAATAGATCCTTATGAAAAAATAGTCGATTTAGGCATTTTCGAGAAGATATCTCTTCCGGCCAAGTGCCATATTTACCCCCGTTCCCACGGTGCCGTAGATCTTTCCGATGCCATCAAAGTGTCCTGCAACTATTATTTTTACGAAACCGGTTACAGGCTCAGTATTGACGATAACGGTGAATTTAACGAGCAGCTGGGTTTAAGCCGGTTAAAGAAATATGCCTCTTTGTTTGGGCTTGATACCAAATCAGGTGTCGAAATCGGAGAGGCTTCATCGAACGTATCTGATAAGGATCCCGTCCGTTCTGCAATCGGTCAGGGAACCAATCTGTACACACCGATACAACTTTCAAGATACGTTACCACTCTGGCCAACCACGGCACAAACTATAAACTGACGCTGCTAAACCGTATTATAAGTAAAGACGGTAAGATAGTTTATAAAAACGAGCCTCAGGTTTATAAAGATTTAACCGGAATTAAAAGTTCAACCTGGGACAACGTCCTGAAAGGCATGTATATGGTTGTCAATGATCCGAGAGGTTCCGTATATGAACTTTACAAAAACCTCGGCGTTACCGTTGCAGGAAAGACCGGAACTTCGCAAATAAGCTTAAGCAAACCTAACAATGCTTTGTTTATATCATTTGCACCTTATGAAAAACCCGAAATCTCTGTTACCGTGGTTATTCCCAACGGTCATACATCGGGAAATGCCGCCGAAATAGCCAGAGACGTATACCGGTTATATTTTAACCTTGGAAAAGAGGATGAATTAACCGCAAAAGAGGCAACTCTGCCGGAAAACGATATTGCAGCTTTTTCGGATTAATCAATAAAGACAAAGTATGAGGAGATAACGATGAAGGCTGTTGACAATTCTGTAATTATAAAAGGTAATAATTACGGTATCATTGTTGTGTTGGATCCTGACCTTAGTTTTGATGAACTAAAAGAAAAAGTGGCAAAAAAATTCAGGGAATCAAGCAATTTTTTCAGAGATGCCAAGATGGCAATCAGTTTTGAAGGAAGAGTTTTAACAAACGAAGAACAGAGGGATATTTTGGATATAATTGGGGAAACTACTGATATGCAGATTGTTTGTGTTATAGACAATGACCCCGATAAAGAAAAATTATTCAAAAAAACTCTGGAAGAAAAACTTATGGAGCTTGGGAACAACACAGGACAATTCTATAAAGGCATTTTACGTTCCGGGACATCTCTGGAATTCGAAACCAGTGCGGTCATAATCGGTGACGTAAATCATGGCGCGAGAGTGGTTTCCAAAGGGAATATTATAGTCCTCGGCTCTCTTAAAGGTACCGCTTTTGCAGGTGCCTGCGGAAATACGGATGCATTTGTTATCGCCCTGGATATGAGGCCTACACAAATCCGGATAGCCGATACAATTGCAAGATCACCGGATAAACCTGTTAAAGACGAAGATAAAGAGCCTAAAATAGCATTTCTGGAAGACGGCAATATATACATAGAACCTTTAAGCAAGGGTGTTATCAACGACATTCGCTTATAATACATGCGCTTAACAGGCAGCTTTCAGCCTGTTTATCAGAATATAATTGCTAAAAAGGAGGCTATGCCTCAATTTCGGAATATTTTGGACTGGAGGATAATATATGGGAGAAGTAATAGTAGTAACATCTGGTAAAGGCGGTGTAGGAAAAACAACAACTACCGCCAATGTCGGAACAGGCCTTGCCATGTTGGACAAAAAAGTCGTATTGATTGATACGGATATAGGTTTAAGAAATCTGGATGTGGTTATGGGACTGGAAAACAGGATAGTTTACAATTTGGTTGATGTAATCGAGGGAAACTGCAGAATACGTAATGCCTTAATTAAGGACAAGCGTTATCCGAACCTGTATCTTCTGCCTTCCGCACAAACCAGAGATAAGAATGCTGTTACACCGGAACAAATGAAAAAATTGGCGGATGAGTTAAGAGACGAGTTTGACTACATATTAATGGACTGTCCGGCCGGTATAGAGCAAGGCTTTCGTAATGCGATAGCCGGAGCCGACAGAGCATTAGTAGTTACCACCCCGGAAGTTTCGGCCGTAAGGGACGCCGACCGTATCATAGGTTTGTTGGAAGCCAATGAAATAAGGGATATCCGGTTGATTGTAAACAGATTACGTATGGATATGGTAAAACGCGGTGATATGATGTCCAGTGATGACGTAACCGAAATTCTTGCTATAGACTTAATCGGAATTGTTCCTGACGATGAAAATATTGTAATTTCCACAAACCAGGGTGAACCTCTTGTAGGTTCGGATTCCTTAGCGGGCCGGGCGTTTATGAACATAGCAAGAAGAATTACAGGAGAAGATGTTCCTTTCCTTGATTTGAACGAAAGGAGTTCATTCTTCGGCAGGATTTTTGGTAAACATAAGAAATAATAGGGGAGGTATAACATGGGTCTGGCTGATTTTTTCAAAAGAAAGGGAAGCAGTAGCATTGCGAAAGACCGGTTGAAATTAGTTCTTGTTTCAGACCGAGCCGGATGCTCACCCGAGATAATGGAACAGATTAAAAATGATATAATAAATGTTATATCAAAATATATTGAAATTGATTTAGAAGGACTTGATATTAAGATAACACAGACCGAATCGGAGACTCACAATGGCACGGTTCCGGCCTTGTATGCCAGTATACCTATTAAAGATTTGAAGGCTTCTAAGAAATAAGGATGTTTGGAATGTTAAAATTTAAAAACTACGATTTCAAGAGGTATAATATAGCTTTACTGGTAGTCGTCACCACACTGGTTTCCATAGGCATATTCTTAATTAAACAGGTAAAACCGGAAGATTATAAGAAGCAGGTTATAGGTTTAATCGGCGGACTTATTATAGCCATTGTTGTTTCGTTGATTGACTACCATTTCATATCACAATTTTATATTGTATTATACCTTATTAATCTTGTATTGCTTTTGCTGGTAAAATTTGTTGGTGTTGAAATAAATAATGCACAGCGGTGGCTGGATTTGAAATTTTTCAAATTACAGCCTTCGGAATTGACAAAAATTATATTAATCATATTTTTTGCGAAAATATTTACTATGTTTGAGCATAAAATAAATAATGCCTTTTTCCTGTTAATTATAATTGTATTAATGGCGGTTCCGACTTACCTGATATTGACTCAGACGGATTTGTCGACCAGCATAGTTCTTATGACGGTTTTTGCGGTATTGATATTTACGGCCGGATTAAGCTGGAAGATAATTCTTCCGATAATAATTTTAGGAGTTCCGTTATTTATGGGGCTGTTCTGGTATGTACAACAGGACTACCAGGTAATATTAACACCAAATCAGCAGCAAAGGGTATTGTCAATATTACATCCCGAAGAATATCCGGCCACCATGTACCAGCAGGAAAATGCCATCCAGGCCATAGGCTCCGGACAACTTACCGGAAAACTGTTGTCTGACGAAGCGTCCGAACAGCGCGGTTATAAACATGTTCCGGTAGCCGAAAGCGATTTCATATTTTCCGTTGCGGGTGAGGAGCTCGGTTTTATCGGATGCTGTTTTATATTATTGTTATTCGCATTTATCATATATACATGCCTTTCCACTGCGAGACGAGCTCCCGATAAGATGGGAATGCTGATAGCGGTTGGTATTGCATCCATGTTTGCCTTCCAAACCTTTGTTAATATCGGAGTGGTTACGGCGATTTTACCGAATACCGGCATACCGCTTCCTTTCCTGAGCGCCGGACTAAGCTCTTTACTCAGCAGTATGATAGGCATCGGACTCATATTAAACATTCGCCTGCAACCCAAGAAAATAAACAGATAGGAGGTTTTTAACTTGAATATAGGTATGATTGCTCATGACGCGAAAAAGAAACTGATGCAGAATTTTTGCATTGCATATCGCGGCATACTTTGTAAACACACAATTTACGCCACCGGTACAACAGGAAGGCTTATAGAAGAGGTTACAAACCTTAACGTTCATAAATATCTTGCCGGCCATTTGGGAGGCACTCAGCAAATGGGAATTCAGATAGAGCATAATCAAATGGACATGGTTATATTCCTGAGGGATCCTTTGTCTCCGAAATCCCATGAGCCGGATTTCAATAATATTTCCCAGCTTTGTGATAAGTATAATATACCGCTGGCAACCAATCTTGCTACTGCAGAGTTGCTGATAAAAGCACTGGACAGGGGAGATTTGGACTGGAGGGATTTGTACAAAGCGTAATGTACAAATCTATTTAAATATGTAAGGTACAAAGGATGGATCAAATTGAAAAAACGGTGTCTGATTATTCCATTTTTGATTATTGCAATTATTTTTGGAGGCTGCCAAAAAACTTCCGAGACTTTTTTTTCATATCGGGATAATTATTCATCTGTCAATTTGGAATTAGGGTTAAATTTATCTGAAAACGAATTTTTTGCTAAAGATCTGATTAAACTGACAGATGAAGACTATGGAAACAATGATGAGCTTATTAAGGCGGAGGCGGCACTGTGTTTCGACATTACTAATAAAAGGGTAATTTATGCAAAAAATCCTTATGAAAAACTTTATCCCGCAAGCCTTACCAAGCTTATGACGGCTTTGATAGTATTGAAACGCGGCGAATTAACAGATACCGTTACAATCGGTTATAATGCATCCCATATACCGGTTCCCGGAGCAAAAGTTTGTGGATTTAAAGAAGGTGATGTACTGTCTTTAGAAGCCCTGCTTCATTGTTTATTAATCTATTCCGGGAATGATGCAGGAATAGCCATCGCAGAGCATATGAGCGGCAGTGAAGAAGCATTTGTCAAGGAAATGAATTCGGAAGCAAAAAAACTCGGTGCCACTCATTCAAATTTTATGAACTCCCATGGTTTGCATGATGACAACCATTACACAACCGCATATGATATGTATTTGATTTTTAACGAGCTGATAAAATATGATACTTTTATAGATATAATAAATAAGAAATCCTATACATTTGATTATACGGATAAAGACGGTAATAAAAAAGGGTTAACAATCAGAACAACTAATTTGTATCTTCGAGAAGAAAAGCAATCTCCTGAAAATATAGAAGTAATAGGCGGAAAAACAGGTGTCACGTCAAAAGCAGGTAACTGCCTGATATTATTGTCTAAGGACAGCGAAAATAACCAATACATATCGCTTGTCCTTAAGGCATCAGACAGTGATGAACTTTATTCTGACATGTCAACTTTGTTATCTTTAATAAACTAAATATTGATTAATAAGCGATAATTGTTATTTTATATAAATTTCCTCTCTGTCAGAAAGGGTATTATTTAATATTTTTTATAATTATTGAACCATATGTATTGGCATCATTGTAAATTCTACATGTATAGAATTAATTTTTATATTGTTTTTCTGCTATATATATAATATAATTGAACTATAAATAATATTTTTTTGGCAATAGTGACAAATACATATAAAAAATTAAATAAGGAGGAGATTGCAATGATACAGATAATTTCAGGCGAGAAGGGTAAAGGCAAGACAAAAATCCTTATTGACAAGGTTAATCAGGAAGTGAAATCCGCCAAAGGCAATATTGTTTATCTTGACAAGAGCAATAAACACATGTATGAGCTTTCAAATAAAATCCGATTAATAAATGTAACCGATTATCAGATAGATAATCATAATCAGTTTTTAGGTTTTCTCTGTGGTATCATTTCTGGCGATCATGATTTGGAATCGATATATTTAGATAGTTTCTTAACAATAGCTCACGTTGATAAAGATAATATAGATGATGTCTTTAAAAAGCTTGAAAGAATATCAAATCAATTCAATGTTAATATTTGTGTCAGCATATCTATGAACTATGATCAAATCCCTGATTTTATGAAAGAGAATGTAATAGTGGCTTTGTAAAAGTACAAACGAATGGATTTAAGGTACTTTTGTAGTGATATTTTTATGATTTTATGAATAATTTCAATTTATTTCATACTGAATAGTTATATATGACTTTTAGAAAATCTGTACAGAATATAATTGTAAATAATATTATGTATTATTACCGTTAATTCACAAATTCATTTTCTTTCATAAAAGGGTTTATATATAGTTTTAAGTTATATATATATTCAAATTCAGATAAGTTAAACAGTAAACAGTACATGATATAAATGAAATGTTAATATTGTTTGTTACCGTAAGCATTAATTTGATTTATAATCGGACATTTTATTAAATTCAAGACACTGCTTGATTAGAGACCTGGTAATTATATTGTCAGTATAATTATCAGGTCTCTAATCAAGCAGTGTTGCTTGAAATGATAATTTTTATGGTTTAGTCTTCGTTTCTGATTCTTCCGAAAAAGCTTAAGGCATACAATCCGCCAATTCCTACCAGAGCATATACAACTCTTGATATCCAGGTCATGTCTCCGAATATTGCTCTTACCAGGTCGAATTCAAAGAATCCAATCAAACCCCAGTTTAATGCACCTATAACAACCAGTATAAGTGCGATATAATCCAATGTTTTCATAAAAGTCCTCCTTCATCTAATACTGAAATGTATTTTAACTATTTAATCTGCATTGAGAAAAATCTCTGTTATTATAATTTCCATATTTTCCGCCTTTATGCATTGATGAGCAAAATATATTGCTTGTATCTGTTTATTTTATTAAGTATAATATATAAGAATAGTATAATGGGGGCGAAAACTTGAGCGATAATAGAAGGGTTGTCAAGTTTAGAAGACGAAGAACCATTAATATAGGCATTGTCATTTTTTTAATACTTTTTGTTTACATTGCCATAAATACATATATTTATTTTACAAAAGAACATATATCCATATATGAAGTCCAGGAAGGATTTAATGTGGAAGACAGCCGTATGACGGGCCTGATTTTAAGGGATGAACATCTGGTTTCAACAGATAAAGCGGGCTATGTTTATTATTTTCAAAAAGAAGGCGAAAGAATTGCGAAAAATGCTTCCGTCTATTCGATAGATGAATCCACACAGATTATGGATATTATAACCAGCAATGACGATATCATCACTTTAACCGAAGACAGCAATAAAGAACTGCAATATTTAATAAAAAGATTTTATAATGTTTACTCCGATAACAATTTTTCCTATATTTATGATTTTAAGGCCGATGTAGAAAACACCGTGTTCGATCTCCTTAATCAGACTATGATACAAAAGGGCCGACAGATAGAGGAAGATACCGGATTTGCCTACACTTATGATGTTTTCAAAAGTGATACCAGCGGTATAATATCGTATTATATGGATAATTATGAAACTGTAACAAAGGATTCCATTACCAGGGATTTGTTTAACACGGATAATTATAACCGTATTTCGCTACGTACTTCGGATATGGTTTCGGTCAATACACCGATCTATAAGATTATAACTTCCGAAGATTGGTCGATAATTATTCCTCTTACGGAAGAACAATATGCAAAGCTGGCTGACAAGGAAAAAATAGAATTTACCATACTGGAAGATGATTATACGACGACCGCTCCGATATCCATATTTCAGAGCCCTTTGGACGGCTCTTATTATGCCGAACTGAGTATGGACAAAAACATGGAAAAATATCTGGAAGACCGTTTTCTTGAGATTGAACTGCATTTGGAGACTGTCAAAGGTTTAAAGATACCTCTTTCGGCAATTGCAACGAAGGATTTTTATCTTGTTCCTCTGGCATATTTTACTCCTGGCGGAGACAGCGATCAAACAGGGCTGGTAAAAGAAGAATATGATAAAGATACCGGAGAAGTTAAATTAGTCTTTGTTCCTGCCGATATATATTATCAGGATGATACATACGGTTATGTTGATACGAATCTGTTCGCTCCGAATACGTGGATACGTTCTACGGACGGTAACAGGTATCAGCTTTCGGTTACAGACAAACTTATCGGGGTTTACAATGTTAATATGGGTTATGCCGTATTTAAAAGGGTTGAGATACTCTACCAAAATGAATCTTATTGTATAGTCGATAAAAATACATCTTACGGCCTGGCCCTTTATGATCATATAGCTTTGGATTCTTCTACAGTGGTAGAGCAAAAAATAATTTACTAAAGTCAAATCAGCGCAGATATGTTATAATATTTTTTTGGTAAATAATATATATCACGCTTTTTTCGCCATATAAGGCGTTCAAAAGCTAAACGGTACGTTTTTGATCATTATTGTCATATATGTAGCATGACTGAAGGGAGAGAGTATCTATGGAAAATTATACTGAAGATATGAATATGGATACATCCATAGAGAAACGTATAACGGATGTTAAGCAACGCATTGAAGGCGCATGCAAAAGAGCCGGAAGAGACGTTTCGGAGGTTACACTGATAGCTGTCAGTAAAACCAAGCCGGTTTCAATGATTGAAGAAGCTTATAAAGTCGGTATAAGAAATTTCGGTGAAAACAAGGTACAGGAACTGGTTGAAAAATATAATGAATTGAATGAAAAGTACGGAAATTCCATCCTATGGCATCAGATTGGGCATCTTCAGCGTAACAAGGTTAAACAGGTAGTCGACAAGGCTGTTTTGATTCACTCGGTTGATTCCTTACGTCTGGGTGAAAAGATAGAAGAAGAAGCGGCAAAAAAGGATATCGTCTGTGATATTCTGATAGAAGTAAATATTGCGGAAGAAGAGAGTAAATACGGTGTCAGACCTGATGAAGTGTTTGAATTGTTTAAGGAATTAATCCGTTTATCACATATAAGGGTAAGGGGGCTTATGTGCGTTGCGCCTAACGTTGACGACCCTGAAAAAAATAGGAAGTATTTTAGTAAATTGCGACAATTATTTATTGACATAAAAACAAAAAACATCGATAATGGAACTAGTGAAACATATTTTGATCCCGATAAATTCAATATTCTTTCCATGGGCATGACCAATGATTTCGAAGTAGCCATTGAAGAGGGAGCCACTATGGTACGTATCGGGACAGGCATTTTTGGAGAGAGAAATTATTCATAGATCATATTTTCAAGTCAATAAAGATGGGAGTGTCAATAAGAATGCCGAATATTTTTAAGAATTTTTTGAACTCTATGAAACTCACGGAAGATGACGATTTTGATGGTTATATGGACGACGATGAAGAACTTGAACCTAAAAAGTCAGGGCTTATGGATAAGAGAACAGCCGCCGAGGAAGATCCTGACGATGCACCCAAACGTCAGCAAACAAAAATACATACCACCGGCGAGACCAAAAAAGAAAGGATAAGCAGAATGGGAAGGACCTCTACGGGAAAAGTTGTCCCGATAAGGACAACGGCGAAAGGGTTGGAGGTATGTATAATTAAGCCCACTTCTTTTGAGGATTCGCAGGTAATCTGTGATATGCTTTTAACCGGCAGAGCCACTATAATCAATTTGGAAGGCTTTGACGACAAACTGGCGCAAAGGACAATGGATTTTGTATCAGGTTCGGTATATGCCATTAACGGCAAACTTCATCGCATATCCAGCTGCATATTCATAGTTTCCCCCGATACCGTGGATATTTCGGGAGATTATCTGGATATGATAAAAGATGATAATTTTGAACCTCCTACATTTAATTCAAAATTTTAAACAGAAGACAGGAAATAAACATGATTAAGGAAGAACAATTACTAGTTAGCCGTTTCCGGGATCTTGCTCATATGGCGGACAGTCGGGGAATTGTTTTATTCAGTGATTTTCTAAATTTACATGAACAGAATTTATTTTACCAGATAAAAAATGAACTACCGGATGTTAAATATTTTTCATACGGTGGTTACGGTGACGCAGAAAGGAAAATTTTATGCTTTTGCGGGGATTTTAGCGTCGATAATGAAAACGGGATTGAATTCCCGATAGCCTGTCTCCATATAACCCCCAAAAATCCGAAATTTTCGGATAAGCTTACCCATCGTGATATTTTGGGAGCGGTATTGAATCTTGGCATTGAGCGGTGCAAAACAGGAGACATAATCGTAGATAATAATGAAGCTTATCTTTTCTGCTGCTCATCCATATGTGATTTTATTATCAGCCAACTTGAACGGGTAAAACATACCATGGTTGGCGTTTCCATTATAGATATACGGGATTTTAAATACGAACCGAAATTAAGGCCCGTTACAGGGACAGTTTCTTCCGTGCGTTTGGACAGTGTTCTGTCAGTGGCTTTTAACGGCTCCCGAAGCAGCCTATCCGGACTGATTGCCGGAGGTAAAGTATTCGTTAACGGTAAAAATGTTTTATCAAACAGTTATAATTTAAAGGAAAACGACATAGTTTCTGTTCGCGGATATGGAAGGTTTATTTTTGCCGGAACAATGAACCAGACAAAAAAAGGTAGGTATCTGGTTAAGGTACTGGTGTATGAATAATATATTATGGAGTGACGCATAACCTCGTCTTTAATAGTCGGATGCGGTTATGCAATTTTTATTAACAGAAAAAATCACCGATATAATACACATATATTTAAACAGGGAAATGCTATAAGAATAAGGGGAATACATTATGCATCAAGATATGATAACCGTGCATTATGAGGGAAAACCGGCTTATAATATAATATTTGATAAAGATTTTTCTGGATTGCAAGAAGCTTTATTATCTCTCGGCCTGCAAAAAAGGCGTTTTATGATTATAACCGATTCCAACGTCGGGAAGCTATATCTTGATAACTGCCTAAAAATACTGGAACCTGTAGCAGGAAACATAAGCAGTTTTGTATTTGAAGCCGGTGAAGAAAACAAGAATTTGAATACGGTGAATCTGGTCTATCAGCATCTTATAAATAATAAATTCGACAGAAGCGATATTATCATAGCTATGGGCGGAGGAGTAACGGGGGATTTGGCCGGTTTTGCCGCGGCGACCTACTTAAGAGGTATAGATTTTGTACAGATTCCGACCACTCTGCTTGCCATGGCCGATTCCAGCATAGGAGGAAAAACCGGTGTTGATTATATGGCATATAAGAATATGGTCGGAGCTTTTCATCAGCCCAAACTGGTTTATATGAATCTTTCCGCTTTAAATTCTCTTCCGAAAAGGGAATTCAATGCCGGAATGAGTGAAATAATTAAACACGGGCTGATAAAGGATTCCGGATTCTATTGCTGGATATGTGACAACCGGGATAAAATTAAATCTCTGGACTATGAAACCCTTAAGCAGATGGTTGTAAAAAGCTGCAATATAAAAAAGAACGTCGTGGAAGCGGATCCAAAAGAAAAAGTCGAGCGGGCGCTTCTGAATTTTGGCCACACGATAGGACATGCCATTGAAAAATTACTTGATTTCAGGCTTTTGCACGGAGAATGCGTTGCAGTTGGCATGATTGCCGCAGGATATATTTCATATAAGCGCGGATTAATAAGTAAAACGGAATTGGATGATATGACAAGTCTGATTCAATACTTTGACCTCCCGACAAGCATAAGCGGCCCGGCACCGGAAGAGATTTATGATGTTACAAAACTTGATAAAAAAATGAAATCGGATATAATCAAATTTATCCTGCTTAACGGAATCGGCAACGCATTTATAGATATGACCGTATCAAAGGATGAAATGATAGAAGCAATACAATATGTTCTGCAGTAAAATTTAATTATTATGAGCGATAAACGCTGCCGGATTAAGCCGTAAAAATATCAAGTGCTTTGATGCATTAATGATTTTGCTCAGACTAAATATAATGGAGAGATATATATGAAACAAAAAATAAGACATCTTATATATTTGATACTTCTGGTCATAATAGACCAGGCTTCGAAATACTGGGCCAGAACGTTTTTAAGGAAAAACGGGCCATTAAGCATAATACCGGGAGTATTTAAGCTGCAGTATCATGAAAATACCGGTGCGGTTTGGGGAATAATGACCGGAAAAACCGATTTTCTTTCAATTATAACCATAATATTAATAGTTCTTTTACTAATCGTGTATTTTAAAATACCGAAGGAAAGAAAGTACCTTCCCATCCAAATAATATGGGTATTTATCCTGGCGGGTGCAGTAGGCAATTTTATTGATCGTATATCGTTTAAATATGTTGTTGATTTTATTTATTTTGAACTTATCGATTTTCCGATTTTCAATATTGCGGACAGCTACCTGACCGTATCCTGTATTTTGCTATTAATCCTGGGAATTTTTTATTATAAAGACAATGATTTGGCATTTATTGAAAATATTTTCAGAAGTAAACGTCAAACCGAAAAGGATGAAGATTTAAAACAGTGAAAAGAAATTGATCAATTTTAAGCTGTAAGGAGACTGCTAGGATGATTTATCAGACGGATGACGATCTTTTTGATGGGCAGGAGCAATTGATTCAGTTTGATGTAGAAGAAGAATTTGATAACATACGGATAGACAAATACCTTTCAACCGTTATGGATGACCTGTCCAGATCCTATCTTCAGAAATTGATTACTGACGGCAAAGTATTGGTTGACGGTAAAGCCGTAAAATGCAATTATAAAGTGGAGAAAGGCGAGTCCATAGAGATATGCCTGCCCGAGCCTAAAGAACTGGAAATCGTCCCTGAAAACATTCCTTTAGATATTATTTATGAAGATTCCGATATTATTGTAATAAATAAACCGAAAGGGCTTGTCGTGCATCCCGCACCTGGGCACGAAACAGGCACTTTGGTCAATGCCCTGTTATACCATTGCAAAGGTCAATTGTCGGGGATAAACGGGGTTTTAAGGCCCGGAATCGTTCATCGTATCGATAAGGATACCACAGGGGTTATCGTAGCCTGCAAAAACGATAATGCCCATAAATTTATTGCGGAACAGTTAAAAGTGCATTCCATAACGAGAAAATATCAGGCAATAGTATACAACAGCTTCAAAGAAGAAAGCGGAAGAGTTGAGGCAAGTATAGGAAGGCATCCGATTGATCGCAAGAAAATGGCCATAAACACCAGGAACGGAAAATATGCCGCTACAAATTATCGGGTAATTGAAAATCTGGGTAAGTATGCATATATTGAATGTGAGCTGGAAACCGGCAGAACCCATCAAATCCGTGTTCATATGGCCAGTATCAATCATCCGCTTGTCGGAGACACCTTATATGGTCCGGCTAAAGACCCTTTCAAACTGGAAGGACAAGCTTTACATGCGGGAGTACTGGGATTTATCCATCCGACTACAAAGGAATATGTAGAATTTTCGGCGCCTTTGCCGGCCTATTTCACAGAATTGCTGATAAAATTAAGACAAACCGTAAGGGGATAATATCAGTGAAGAGAGCAGCTTTAGATCTCTTATTGAAATGGAGCCAAACATCAGATGTAAGGCCGGTAGTTATTACCGGTGCCAAGGGTGTCGGTAAAACATACCTGGCATGTGATTTTGCAAAATCATTTTATAAGCAATATGTTTATGTAAATCTGGAACATGACAAATATGCATCGGAGCTGTTTAAATTAAAAGATCCTTTTAGGATTTCGAACCTTTTACTGGAGCATTATTTTGTGGAGCGGACCGTTTCATCACAAGATAATCTTTATGATGAAAGACTTTTGATACTTGATGAAGCCGGTTACTGCCCTGAATCATTTCAGATGCTAACGGAATTACAGTATACGGGTGAATTCCCGCATATTATTGCCATATCCAGCAACCCGGTAAAAAAAGAGATACTGGATTTGTATTTCCATATACCGGTTTATCCTATGCTGTTTAATGAATTTTTAGTGGCTATAGCCAAGGACTGGTACATAGAAACGATTATTACCCATTATGAGACCAACAAAAAAATACCGGATATAGTCCATAATGAGTTGCTAAATCTTTATAAACTATACCTTATGATAGGCGGAATGCCCGGCGTAATCAATGAATACCTGAATTTTGACGATCTGGCGAATATAATGGAATATCATATGTTTTTACTGGGTACATACCGGAATTATTTAAGTTATATATGTTCTGACAGCGATGCTTTGAAAATGAATCAGGTATTAAGCAGCATCCCTTTTCAATTAATGAAAGAAAATAAAAAATTCCAATACAGGCTTATCAGAAAGGGCACAACCCACGCCATGTATAAGGATGCGATAAAAAACCTGGCTGACAGGAACTACATTATACCCAGCTATAAGATTTTATCTGATGATCTTTACGACTTATATAACCTGCTTGAACAAGGCAGACTGAACGTTAACGATATCACCAATTTCAAATTATATCTGTCTGATGTGGGGATTTTGCATTCGCTTATATCAAAACAGTATAAACCACCACTTAATAATCTTGCAAAAGAAGCACTAATTGAAAATTATGTTGCGGAAACCCTTCATGCCAACGGTTACCCCATTATATTCTGGGAATCAGACTCGACGGCGAAGATAGATTTTTTGGTTTCCAAAGAAGGGTATATAATCCCTGTGGAACTTTTTAGCGATGAAAATACGAGATCAAAGAATATCAGCGTGTTCAAGCAAAAAACGGATTTCCCTTATGCCATTAAAATTTCGGCAAAGAACTTTGGATACTCAAAAAATGTAAAATATGTTCCATATTACGCAGCGTTCTGTATTTAATATAGTCGTATGTAACTGGAAAACAGATTATTTTATCATATAATATATTATGAATGCGGTTTATTAAAAGATATGTAGCAAAATAAAAATAAATTACATACCTTTAATGCTTGACTTTCTTTTTCTATTACTATAGAATATCAGTGAAAGTGTCTCTACGTGTGTAGTTAAAAATATCATATATACTACATTTGTAGTATATTAATACTACCATTGTAGTATAGTATTATTTGTATTAAAGGGGTGTAACTTATCGTGGCAAAAGCGGAAATCCGATTGCACGAAGGGGAACTTAATGTTATGGAGTTACTTTGGTCCAATAAGGTATTGGCAGCCAAAGACATTTCGAAAATCATTAAGGAATATATAGGATGGGAGAAAAATACAACCTATACGGTAATCAAAAGACTTATAGACAAGGGCGCTATAAGGAGAGAGGACCCCGGTTTTTTATGCCGTGCGGCCATCTCAAAAAGAGCTATTCAGAACATAGAAACAAAAGCTTTATTAGATAAATTTTATAACGGTTCCTTATGTACATTTTTTACCGAATACTTAAGAAATCAGGAATTATCTAAAGCCGAAATACTGGAACTGGAACGTATAATAAGCGAACATAAATTTTAAGCATAACACAAATGATAATGCTGTGTCATTTTCCTGAATGGGCTTATATATTATTATTAAATTGACTTTTATTTTTAATGGACTTATAAATTATAATATTATTATAAAATATAATCTTTAAACTATATGAGAGTTTCAATGTACGAAACTCTTTTTTTATAGGCTATGTCACAAAAAACACATTTAGATTAGGCGAATAGTGGAACTTCTGGTTTATTGGATAAGTTTCTGCATTTATCAGTTTTCATTGCTGCTTGGCTAATATTTGCCATAAATAACCGATAAAATGAAAATTATAATTTATTAAATGTAATGGTAATATCAGGTCAAAGAAAGCGGGTGGGATCTTAATGATTAGAAAAATGGTTAAAAATGAGTTGGAAAAAGTGGCAAAATATACATATAAGTTAAATTCCGTTCCGGAATATAAATGCAAAGCATTTCCGACTGATTATGCCGGTATAGTTAATCAATTCAGCAATATCTTAAATCATCCTGATGATGAATTGCTTATATGTACTGACGGAAATAACTTAAACGGTGTCTTGGCCTTATGTGTGGAACCGGAAGATAAGTACCTGGAAGCTGTAGGAGGAGTTTTTGCCCATAAGGATTATCAATCGGTTGCCAGAGAGTTTTATGAATATTTAAAAAGAAATTATGGCGGTTATCAGTTTGATGCGGCATATCCCGAGGAAAATAAGCATGCTATAGATTTTATGAAATCGATAGGAGCCAAGGTGCTGGCTTTCGAATATGAATTAAGGCTGCATAAAAATAATTTTAAAGAGCAACTTCAGGCAGCATATATAACCGAAATAGATGAAAAGCACTATAACAGCTTTACGAAGATACATAACAGGCTTAATCCTGACGTATATTGGACTGGAGAAAGATTATTAAATACTCTGAATAAATTTGATATTTTCATAGCCGCAGAAAATAACGAAGTTGCAGGAGCTGTTGTAACCAGCCATTTTTCAAAAAAGGTGGAAGAGATTTATTTTATAGAAGTGGAAGAAGCCAGCCGAAATCATGGGTATGGGACTGCATTATTAAACAAGGCGCTCAAACATGCTTTTGAAAACGGGACAGATGAACTGATTGTTATGACAGATAAGGAAAATACGGCTGCTATGCATTTTTTATGTCATTTATTTTATTGCTTTTGCAGGGAAAACGGAGATTCATATGATTTATTAACAGATTTGGATTTGCTTACTGCATTGGGTCTGCCTTCTTATTCGGATTATGAGGATGTCATTAAAAAATTTAAAGAACTTATAAAGACATATCATCCCGATAATGGGGGAGATGCGGAAAAATTTTTAGAGATAATGAAAAAATATAAAAACTTCAAATGGTGTCAATCAAAACAGTAAGTTATGAAGATTTATTTATGAAATATTCGAATTGTAGAGATTACTTCGGGATTTACGCTAATTTATTTGATATGTACATTAAATACAAAGAGTATTTTGATTTCTATAATTTATTTAATAAAAACTATATATGTCATTTAAATAACTTGCGTAAAATTTGTGTCATTTATTTTGCCCCAAAATAAAAAATACTAAAACTTAAAATCTTTTAAATTAACATGAATACGATATGTTGTAAATTATGTTTTAAAAATAATTTTGTATAAATGAATATTTATTTGCAAAAAGAGCATTGTGTAAGTATTATGTCAAAGGTTGCAGGATTTATATAATCGATATAAAAAGCCAATGAAAGACTAATTTTCTTAGTGATTTGTTGTTTGCCCAACTATTCGCAAAACCATAGTTTAACGAAATGTTACAAGCCAAAAAATAAGAACTTTCCATATTATACAATTTCCACATACCACAATTGTTTTTAAATTAATTCCTGAACATTTTTAAATTGGTTTTAATTTATGATTTTGATATTTTTCCTGAATAAAATTAATTTTATTAATCGGTTATTTATTTGATTAATTATTTGAATCACGTATTTATACATTATTATTTAAAATTATTTTTATTATATTATTATATTATTATTTTAAATCAATCAATCTTAATTCTATTTTATTCCGTTATTATATTATTATTTATTCATATTTCTTAATTTATGCTATATATGATTAGTTTTATATGATTAATTAAGACAATAAATCCGGATGCTTGTAATTTTTTAAATGTTTAACATATTACAAAAATTAACAAATATGATTAATTTATTATTCAAAAATCGAATTCCATAATATAAGAAACTTTTTTAAAAAAATCTTAAGTTTCCACATTCTTTATCATTAATGATTATATTATACAATATATTAAAAACCCCGGACTTCAAATTATTTTTATATTCATAAGAATTTAACGGTCTTTTTTTAAAATATGTTGATCAATTAAAATATTCTTAGCATAATTAGTAAAATATGTAAATTAATGTTATTGCAGGTTACATTTATTATATTAAATATGCACAAATTTTTTTTTGCATTTTGTGCATATTCACGGTTCATAAATAAAAATTATAACCCAAATCACAGGCATATAATCACTTTAATAACACAATCATTATTTATCATCAACATTTTTCCCGTCGGATATTTTTAACGTTATCGAATATTTAAGAGTATTCAGGCAATGAGTGAACATGACAATTGTTTCCTTATGTATGTTCATGTATGTTCCTCATTTATTTGGTGAAGTATTAAAAGAGCCTGCCGGAATATTCCGTTTTGTCAATCAGGTTTCTGCATAAGAAAAACATAATGAATGCCATTATAAGACAGATAAGCGTATATGGTAATGTAGCCATAAAATACAGGTTTTCAGGCAGCAAATATATAGTTATCAAAACGGAAGCCACTATTCCAGGTGTTATAACAAGGATTGTCAGTAAAAAACCGATAAATATTTTTGCAAATAAATTGGGTTGGGCGCCGAACAACCTTTGATAGACAACCGTCAACCCGATAAATACCGCCCCTGAAGCGATATATGTCAATGCCATAAATAAACACTGCAATATGCCGGCTCCTTTCACTATCGCCAGTACACCGAAGAATATTACAGCATCTGCACAAGGCTTTAAAAATGACGAAACACTGGCCGCCAGGAGCTTCTTGAATGAGCTTTCCGGTATCATGTAAATGTACGGTTTTGTAAGTTCATATTTCAATTTTCCGAATATAGTTATAAAATATTGAAAATATATAAGAACGGCCAATATGATGTATGCCTTCATGGCGTCTTTGAGAAAATAGCCTGCGATACCTACACCGACAGCCGTAAAAATTGATAAGCCGTCGATAAATAAAATCCGGCTGCTACGTTTAATTTCAAGCAGGTGTTTGTATATAAATACCGAAGCTCCTTTGCCTTTATTAATTCCGTGTTCTTCGTTTTTAATGTCTTTATGGCGTTTTATATTCGAAGATGTATTTCGCCCTTCTTTGGCATTCAATTTATTCTGGAATGTGATTTCCGTTGAGTAAAGGACATCTTCATAATAATCTGCTTCGCGGCCGGTCAGCATTAATATGCATAAAACACTTACAGCAATAAACATACCCAGGGATATAATAACATCAACTGCCGAAGCGGTTACGACTCCTTTAAATAACATGACTGTCCAGCCGACAACGGGCAGGTAACCGAACCATTTATTGTCTACCATACTGTACAAGGTTTCAAGGATTCCAGCCTGTTCTTTTTTATAAATCAAAAATGCGGCAAGAAATATCCCGCCTATAAATACATAAAGAATTGACCATACCATACTCTTTCGGTTTTGGTTGCCGTTACTGAATACGTAAATGCCGATGGATAAAATATGGTTAATGAACACCAGTAAGGAATAGGCAAAGAACAGGGCAAGAATTTCTTTGGCTCCATATCCGAACGCATTTTTCAAATTCGGTATTTGATAAAATATAAATACCGATGCCAGCAGTGTTTTACCTATGGTGCTGAATAAACCGTATATTAAGATCTTCACAGGAGATATCGGTGCGACAAACAGCAGGTTAACATCAGCCATATTAAAAAAAGTGGAGCCGGTTAAAAGTCCTGTATAAACGTAAAGATATAAATACATCAATCCGATACCGCCGATAATCAAATATATTATTCTGTTGTCGGCATAGCCGGTTTTTATATCATTCGAAGCCTGCAACAGATATAAGACGGAAATTATTATTACAAAAAATATAAAACAATAAAGAACCAGCATTGCAGGCTTTTTTCTTAAATTTAAGATCCTGTTTTTTGCCTGGGTAAATAAAAGATATGTCAATGCTCTCATATCAGATTCACTTCTCCCCTTTTGCCCCTTCTGTTATTCTGAAGAACAACTGTTCCAGATCCTCTCCCGCTTCTTCCATGTCTTTTCTCTTTTTGCTTGCCACGATTTTACCATCCATCATAATATTGACACTGTTCCAGAATTCGTCGACGCTGTCCAGAATATGAGTACTGATTAATATGGCCTTACCTTCCTGCCGCTGTTCGACAATCATATTTTTAAGCTCTTTTATCGCATGGGGATCAAGACCTACCAGGGGCTCGTCAAAAAGTATGACTTTCGGATCCGGCAGAAAACCGAGACAAATGCTTAATTTTTGCTGCATGCCTTTGGACAGTTCACTTCCGAGCTTCTTTTTCTTGTCATCCATTTCAAATCTTTGCAGTAAATATTCCGCTCTTTCTTTCCAATCGCTTAAAGAATAAGCCCTTGCGATGAATTCCATATGCTCCCATACGGTCAGCATATCATAAAGGGCGGGTACTTCCGGTATATAACCCATATCCCGCTTTGCCCGGAGACTTTTATTATTATTTCCGCATATTTCTATGGTACCGGTAAATTTTAAAAGGCCGGCTATGCATTTAATTAACGTTGATTTACCGGCGCCGTTAGGTCCCAGTAACAAAGATATTTCTCCCGCATCGACAAAAAGGCTAATTTTATCATTGGCCGTCACCTTACCGTATTTTTTTGTTACATTGCTTATCATTAACATTGGTCAAACCTCCCGCAAATATTGTACGGCGATTATTAATACTGTTAATTATAACAGTTTTATCCGTTTTGTTAAATAATTATTATCTAATAATTACCATATTTATATATTCCGTTATGCCGTTTTATATTAAACTGTCAATTTAATAAAATTTCTGTAAAAGTTAATACAAATATTTCTTCCAGTAATTTTATAATGAAGGCCCTTTATATATGGTCTATAATAAATAAGGAATTTCAGTCATATTAAGTAAATTAATGTCTGAAATTCAAAAATAAAATATATTTCAGATAGGAGGATTACAGTGAAGAAAAAAATCAGGTACATAGCATACGTACTTACAGGTATAGCTTTATTTTCAGCTATTCTTATTACAAAAGGCAAAATAACTGCGGAAGCCGCAGGAAAGGTATATCTTAATGAAACCGACCTGACCCTGGAACTTGGACATTACAAAACCCTTAAGGTAAAAGGGACCAATCAGAAAGTAACCTGGAAGACGGCAAATAAAAATGCCGCCACCGTTTCGGCAAACGGCAAAGTGACGGCCATGGGCTGGGGAAGCACGAAAATATATGCTTATGTCGACAATAAGACTTTGACATGCAAAGTTACCATAGTCCAGATGAACAAGAAAAATCTTACATTGGCATCGGGTAACACCTATCAGCTTACTTTATGGGGAGCAGATAAGAATGTCACATGGGACTCAAGTAACGATAAAGTTGCCACCGTTTCCAAAAACGGTTTGGTAACGGCTGTCGGAAACGGTACCGCCACAATTACAGCAACTTATAACGGCAAAAAAATAACCAGCACAGTAAAAGTTATAAGCCTAAATCTTAATGAGAATAAATTAGTTCTGGAATATGACGGCAAATTCAGTTCCGACCGTACCGGTTTCGGAAATGTAAAGACACTTAAGGTTACCGGCACCAACGAAAAAGTAACCTGGACCAGCAGCGATAAAAAAGTGGCTGTGGTAGATAAAAACGGTTTGGTAACCGCCAAAGGACCCGGTATCGCTAAAATAACAGCCAGCGTTGACGGCGCTAAAATCACCTGTGAAGTAAAAGTACTTAAAATATCATCAAACGAACTTGAGTTAAGTAAGGGAGAAACCTATAAACTCAGTGTTATAGGAACTTCCAGTGATATAAAATGGCATTCATATAAAAAATCCGTTGCCACTGTTGATGAAAACGGTGTAATTACCGCCATCTCATCCGGTACCGCAAAAATCGTTGCCGAAGTGGACGGAATTCTTTTAAGATGCATACTTACCGTTGACTAACATCTCCGGATATCAAAACCATATGGTATTTTAGTCAAAATTAACGTATTCTGATACAAAAAACACCTGTTGAGATATGTGTAATATTTACCGGATTATATTTCCGAATTATACACAACCGCAACAGGTGTTTTTGTAATTATATAAATTATGTTCTTAAGTATTTGTAATATTTGTTATTTATGTCTTATTTCTTATTACTCCGCTTGTTTTTCCTTGTTTTTGCTTTTCATAATCCAGTTCTTTCCGTCAACGTATCTTGCAACCAGCATGGCGCATACGGTATTACCGGAAGCGTTAAGAAGTGTTGCCGGAGCATCGATAATTGTACCGATTACCGCCAAGACAGGAAGAGCCGTGGGAGGAAATCCGTATACGCTCAAAATAAGCATCTCTCCTATCATTCCGCCGCCCGGTATTGCCCCCATGACCGCACCTACCAGTAAGCTTACGACAAGAACAGATAAAAACATAGGCACGTTATTATAATCTTTTCCGAACAGTTCGAACAGGAATACTATCTTGAGCACACCGCCTATTACTGAACCGTCTTTATGAGTGTTTACTCCCAAGGGAATTACCGTTTCGGCAATATCGTCGGGAATGCCGATTCTTTTAGCGGCATCGAGATTAACGGGTATGGAAGCCGCACTGGAACAGGTGGCAAGGGCCGTTACCGCGGGTGCTATGGCGTTTTTCCAAAATGCCTTCACTCCTTTGCCTTTAGCGGCCACATAGGCATATATGCTGAAGAAGCCGAAATAATATACAACTGTTAAACCGATATACAACAGAAATACTTTTAAGAAACCTTCAAGGATCTGAGTTCCAAGCTGTCCGGTAAGCGAGGCAAAATAACAGGCCAGTCCTATCGGAGCATAGTACATGATTATTTTTATCATATTCATAATGATGTTCGAGCATGAATTGAGAAAATCCTTTACAATAGCGGCCTTCTCTCCCGCCATCACCAATGCGACACCGAACATAACAGATATGACGATTAGCGGCAGCATATTGCTTTTTGTGAATAATTCATAAAAATCGCTGACTGTAATTGTTTTGACCAGTTGCTTTGCGAGGGAAATATTTTCAGCGTTTTCACTTGCATCCGCTCCCGCATCGTCCAGAATACTTTCAATAGCCTGCTCATTGAGCCCGTCCGTAGGATTAATAATATATACGGCCACCAAAGATATCAATGCGGATAAGACTGCGGTAACCGCAAATATAACGACTATGTTTAAAATTATTTTTCCGAATCGTCCCATTCTGCCCATATTGGCTATTGATGAAGTTACACCGAAGAAAACAAGGGGCACAATCAATGTAAAGATCAAATTAAGGAAAATCTGGCCCAAAGGCTCCAGAACACTTGCTTTCGGCCCCATGATCACTCCCACTATTCCTCCGATTATTATTGCCAGTAACAAAATTAATGATGAAGCATAATTTTTGATTAAAGTTTTCACGAGTGTCCTTTCTCCTCCCTATGTTCATTTCTTTAATATATTATACAAACAATTTTTACGAAATTTGTTGCATAATCTGTTGTATATATTGCAATAAGTGCTATTATTATGTACAATGATAACGAACAGAAAAAAGCGTTAATCCGGTCAAAGTTTGACATATTAAGATATATGGTATAAAATCCGAGGAGAGAAAAATGAGCCAGGTAAAATATGAAGATCCGATAAAAAGAGGATATCTCAATGAAGATTTTCTTTTCTTCAAATTAAAAGACCAGAAAAAGAACGAATTCGAATTCCATTACCATGATTTTAATAAAATAATTATTTTTCTGTCCGGTGAAGTGACTTACGTAATAGAAGGAAAATCCTATATATTAAAACCATGGGATATACTGCTGGTCGGTAAATATGATATTCATCAGCCGATTATAAGTTCTTCGGTTCCTTATGAGCGGATCATTCTCTGGCTTAACCCACGCTTTCTTGACGCCCATAAGAAAAACGACTGTGATCTTCAAAGCTGTTTTACCTTAGCCAGGGAAAGAAAAATGAACATGATACGACTGAATAAAAAAGACATACCTTCAATAAAGCAAACTTTGGATGATTTGGAAGAAGCAATTAAAGACCGGTCTTTCGGCTGTGACATATTGAAAAATGCTCTTTTTATCCAGCTTATGGTGAAAATAAACCGGCTTTTCTTCGGTATGGATATAAAGAAAAAAATGGATGATGTCCGGTACGATCCCAGAATTGAACAGATTATAAGCTATATCAATGATAATCTGGAAAGCGATTTGAGCATAGAACATATTTCAAATAAATTTTACCTTAACAGATACTATCTAATGCATCTGTTCAAACAGGAAACCGGTTATACACTCTATAATTACATACAGAAAAAAAGAATTATTAAAGCTTCCGACTACTTAAAAAACGGTTTGCAGGCCGGTGAAGTATGCGCTTTATGCGGTTTTGACGACTATTCCACTTTTGTCCGCAATTTCAAAAAAGAGTTCAAACTGTCTCCAAAGCAGTATTATAAGGCTTATTCGACAAATCAGTAAATTATATATATCGTTACCAGGATACGGCGCTCTTGGAAGACCAACAAAAATATTGTACAAAAATTTATGGAGAGTGATAAGGATGGAGTTATGGGATGCTTATAAAATAGACGGAACACCGGCAGGTTGCTTGCTTGTCAGAGGCGAACCAATCCCTGACGGATTATATCATTTGGTAAGCGAAGTATTGGTTCGGCATGTGGACGGTTCGTTTTTACTTACGCAAAGAGATTATTCAAAACCAAGTTATCCTGGATTTTATGAAGCCAGTGCAGGAGGCAGCGTTCTTGCGGGTGAATCCCCTTATAATGCCGCGATCCGGGAACTAAAAGAAGAAACCGGTATAAAAGCCTCTAAGCTCAAGCATATTTATAGGTTTGTCGGCAAACATACCATTTATTTTGGTTACCTTTGCATAACAGACTGCGCTAAAGATTCCGTAAAACTTCAGGAAAAGGAAACCATATCCTATATGTGGCTTCCTAAAGATGAATTCCTTAAATTTATTGAAACAGACAAATATGTTCAAAGCCATAAAGAAAGAATATATAAATATTTGGCTAAAATCATGTGAACTGTAATCCCGGAATTATATGGCTGGTTTTATAATAAAGATAAATAATCAGGAAATCTGCTGAATAATGTACATATAATATTCGTTCCTGCCATGGGTAAATTCGATTGATATATAATGCTAATTTAAGAAAGAAAAGATTTTTACATAAAAATCATGACCACCGGCTTAGCCGGTGGTTTGCTCTGCCCCTATAAGGGGCTCTTCCCTGCTTGCGCCCGGAAGGCG